>OCVV012871591.1_pt1 | contig 91136 bp, 81 predicted proteins | sample 1539721 | NCBI WGS metagenome assembly OCVV01 (sample SAMN02144230, study PRJEB22623) | gut metagenome | biome: sheep rumen | host: Ovis aries | place: New Zealand
CGTACTTGGCAACCGCTTCCTTCATCTGGGCATCAGACAAAACGGGAGTTGCAATGAAAACGGTTTCGTACTGGTTAACCATTGTTTGTTGTTTTTTGTTGATAAATAATGTTTTAAATGCTTTTCGGGAGAGTCTTCCCCCAAAAAGGGATGCAAAGATAGACATTATTTCCCACAAAAACAAATGCCGCCAAGCATTACAGGGGATTTTTTGACTTTTCCCGCAAATACACTGTCTCTCAGTCAGATGACAGTCAATTATTCCATGGCCGGAATTGGATTTTCATCGCTCCCCTTCCCTTAAATTTGTCATGCAATTCTGCGCCGGGCACTGATCGATTGCCGCCGCCGTCCGTTGCAAAGCAGGCTGGCCTCTGAAAAGGGACCAGCCTGTGTGATTTAAAGCCAGAATAATGACTTTACTTGGTGGGAACGTTTTCCAGAACAGCCTTGAGATATTCCCAAGTGCGGGCTACGGAGGCAATATTCACCTTCTCGTCCGGGCTGTGGGGATACTTGATGGTGGGGCCGATGGAAACCATCTCCCATGCAGGATACTTGGCACCCATGATTGCGCACTCAAGTCCGCCATGTGTGGCCATTATCTTCATGGGCTTGCCATATACTTTCTGATACTGCTCCATCATTACCTTGTTCATGGGAGTGTCAAGCTTGGGTGTCCAGCCTGAATAACCGCCCTTGAACTCAATCTTGTTTGCACCGGCAAGTTCAAAGATGCAGCGGATGCGTTCGGCAAGGTCTGCCTTTGCGGTGTCAACGGCACTTCTCATGAGGCTGTGAACGGTGATATTGCCGCGTTCCGTGCGGACGATTGCCATGTTGATGGAAGTTTCGGTAAGACCTTCCATAGTCCTGGACATACGGATGACGCCGGAGGGGCAGGCTATCATCGCCTTGACGGCCCTCAGCATAACAGAAGACTGGATATACTTCGGCGCAGCTTCGATTTCATCGACATAAATGGCTGCGGAAGGATCGGATTCCTTGAATTCGGCCTTGACCTCGCCGAAGATGTTGTCTATCAAGGTGCGGACGGCGGCAAGGTTGTCTTCGGGGACGAGGACGTCGGCAACGGCTTCAAACGGAATTGCATTGCGGAGGCTGCCTCCGGTGAAGCTTACCACCTTTACGCCGAAAATCTCCATGGCGGGAAGGAGGATGCGGGCCATCACCTTGTTGGCGTTTGCCCTGTACAGGGAGATGTCCATGCCGGAATGGCCGCCCTGGAGACCTTTCACGGTAATCCTGAGGCCCTTGTGTGCGGCAGGAGTGTTATATTTGAGGTACTTGAACGATGCAGATGCATCCAGGCCGCCTGCGCATCCGACGCAGAGTTCGCCTTCTTCTTCCGAATCCAGGTTCATCAGTATGTCTCCCTTGAGGACACCCGGTTTCAGGCAGTTGGCTCCGGTCATGCCGGTTTCCTCATCATAGGTTACAAGAACCTCTACCGGACCGTGCTTTACGCTCTTGTCTTCAAGGACGGAAAGTCCCATCGCAACACCGATGCCGTTGTCTGCGCCAAGGGTTGTGCGGTCTGCGGTGACCCACTCGCCGTCTACATAGGCATTGATAGGGTCCGTGAGGAAATTGTGGTCCGAGTCGGAAGTCTTCTGGGGAACCATATCCATGTGTCCCTGGAGAATAACACCCTTGCGATTTTCGAAGCCGGGAGTTGCAGGAACGCGGATAATGATGTTACCGGTGTCGTCCTTGATTGTTTCAAAACCGTGGGATACACCCCAGTTGTAGAGATATTCAATCACTTTTCCCTCATGCTTGGAGGGTCTGGGAATCTGGGTAAGTGCGTAGAAATTATTCCACACTACCTGGGGTTTAAGGTCTTTGATACTCATAGTGTTATTGTTTGTTTATTGGTTTACGGGCATTTCGCTTTCCCTGCCCAGCTGATATACGGGGACACGGGTTTCCATGATTGGATTCCCGTCTTCCAGTATCCTCAAGCGGCAGATAGCAGGAATGCGATAATGTATTGTATATGTCTTGTCACTTTTCTTTCTGGCATCCTGCTGGGAGGCATCGGACCTAACGTCCGGAACGGATACCGGAGTGAATTCCAGTTCGTATGGCCTGGACTTTCCGCGGGCTTCCCTGGTTAGCGAACCGTCTTCTGAAAGGTAAAACGCCGTGTAGCGGTTGGTGCGGGCAGTAGCCGACGGCATCACTTCAAAGTATGCCGTGAATTCCCTGGTGACGGAATAACCGGTGAACAGCTTCAGGTATTCCTCTTCCACCTTTGTGAGTTCTCCCAGTGCCGCCGCCATGGATTCCCCGCTGTATGAAGCATCCGTGTTGCCGATTGCGATATTGAACCGTTCCTCCCTTGCCTTGAGAATCATCTCTGCAGCCGCTGCAGCCTTGTCTTCAAGCGTTTTCGTGACAGTGACTACATTCTCTACCGGATAACGGACCTCGGCGGTGTCAGTCTTTACCGTACGATAGGTGATATGCTTTTCCTGCTTCGTCGGCCCAGTAATGCCAGAGGCGGAGAAATCGGCCGATACCTCAGGCACGAAACGCCACTGCGCACTGCCGGACTTGTCGGAGAAGGAGATGAGTCCCTGGGCGGACATTTCCATCATGACGGGGCTCATTGCGGGGCAACTGTAACGGGGAGAGTAAGGATCGGCCTCTACCTTGGGGACGATCTTTATTTCCTTAACGTATGTGTCCTTGACGTCCATAGCAGGGACATTCAGATTGAGCATTTCCCTTGCGAACTGGGAATAAGGTCCGGCGAAATGGACAGTCTGTACGGCTGTCACCTCCAATGTAAATGAGGAATAAGGCAGTGAATATGTCACATCCTGGGCCTTGGACAAGGCGCAGGACAATACAAGGGAGAAGAGAAGAACTGCTTTTCTCATATTATTTCCATCTTTTGTGTGTCCAGAGGTAGTTCCAGGGCTGTTCGCGCAGGTCTTCCTCGAGGAGTTTGTAGTACTGTGTCATGATATCGGAGACCGTAGACTCCGATGCATTTTCCGCAATGGGGACTGCCGTCATGGTGTAGCCGCCTTCCGGACGGGTGCGGTACCTCAGGTATACTGCCGACATGCCCATCTTCACTGCAAGCCCGGCGGCAGCGCTCATGGAATAAGTGTCCTGGTGCATGAAGTTGATTTTCATGTCTCCGGCTCCATGCTTATAGGGATACTGGTCCGTAATGAAAACATATACCATCTTTGCGGTCCTGTTTGAAAGAACGTGACGGAGTATATGGTTGAAGTCTATATAGCCGTTGAAACCGGTATCCATGATGGGGGCTATACGGTTATTGGCGGTGAATGCATCCCAGAATGCATTTGCAAGCGGGGCATATGCAACGCTCACTTCTGATGGGTCTATATCCAGAGGCTCCCCGTACGAATACTGCTTGACCCCGGCAATGAGTTCCCAGTTGCCTGCGTGGTTCTGCATCACCATCATCTGCGGATTGGCTCTGACAAGCCGGTTGAACTCTTCCGGATTGGTAAACTCCACGATATGGCTCTTCTCAAGACGCCTGCGGCCTCTGTCTCCGCGGCATGAGCCAAACCATATCATTTCCGACAGAACCGTAGCGAAATGAAGATAAAACCGCTTTTCAATGCGTTTTATCTCATCGTATGACTTTTCCGGAAAACTGCGGGCAAGATTCGTATACACCACGTCTACGCGGTAATGCAGCACTCCCCTGAGTATCCAGGCCAGGATGCGGGCCAGAAAGCGGTGATATTTAAGAGGAAGCAGGCCGTGAAGGCGTATAAGACCCTCCAGAATCCCGATTCCGGCATTTTTTTTCTTTTTCATTTCACTTACAAATATAAACAAAATTATTATCTTTGTAAGACTTGAATTTACTAAAATCTTAATAATATGTTTAAAGGACAACCTAAAGGACTGTTTGCTCTCGCACTGGCCAACACGGGCGAGCGCTTCGGTTACTACACCATGATTGCGGTTTTCGCCCTCTTCCTGAGAGCCAATTTCGGCCTCTCCGCAGGAACAGCCGGAACCATCTACAGTTCATTCCTCATGCTGGTATACTTCTTCCCCCTCATCGGCGGTATCCTTGCCGATAAATTCGGTTTCGGGAAGATGGTCACCACGGGTATCATAGTCATGTTCCTGGGATATCTGCTCCTGTCGATTCCCCTTGGCAGCGGCACCGTAGCACTTGTGGGAATGCTGGCGGCCCTGGTCCTGATAGGCTTTGGAACGGGACTGTTCAAAGGCAATCTCCAGGTAATGGTGGGAGACCTCTACAACGATCCTCAGTACGCATCCAAGCGTGACTCCGGCTTCTCCCTCTTCTACATGGCAATCAATATCGGCGCACTGTTTGCCCCTACTGCCGCCATCAAGATTCGCGAATGGGCTATGACCCTCGGATTCGACGGCAACTCCGCATACCATTTCTCCTTTGCCGTAGCATGCGCATCCCTTATCGTATCAATCGCCATCTACTACGCATTCAGAGGATGGTTCAAGCACGTTGAAGGCGGTACCAAAAAGGGTGAGAAAGCCGCTGTCGTGGACACCCTCACCCCCGAACAGACCAAAAAGCGCATGGTTGCACTGTTCCTGGTTTTCGCCGTGGTCATCTTCTTCTGGATGTCCTTCCACCAGAACGGCCTCACCCTCACCTATTTTGCCGATGAGTTCACAGAGCGCAGCGCAGAAGGCATCGCCTCCATGCCGTTCAATGTATGGAACCTCGTCGCTGTAATCGCCATAGTATATGCCCTCTTCTCCATCTTCGAGAAGGATGCATCCAAGAAAGGAAAATGGATCGGCGTGGGCGTTGTCGTTCTCGCAGTCGCCTTCCTTATCTGGCAGTACACCCGCCTGAGCGGTTCCATCGAGATCAGCGCACCTATTTTCCAGCACTTCAACCCGTTCTACGTGGTAGCCCTCACCCCTGTTTCGATGGCCATTTTCGGCGCACTTGCAAACAAGGGCAAAGAGCCTTCAGCACCCCGCAAGATTGCATACGGCATGCTTGTGGCTGCAGTGGCTTTCGGCCTCATGGCTTTCGCATCCATCGGCCTCAATACTCCTGATGCACAGGCCGCCGCACGCGAAGCCGGACTTCCCGAGACCCTGGTTTCTCCCTACTGGCTCATCACCGTTTATCTGATTCTCACATTCGGCGAGCTTCTCCTCAGCCCTATGGGTATCTCATTCGTTTCCAAGGTAGCTCCTCCCAAGTACAAGGGTATGATGATGGGTATGTGGTTCGTGGCCACCGCCCTCGGCAACTTCCTCGTACAGGTTGGCGGACACCTCTGGGGCGGTCTTCCCCTCTGGGTTGTATGGGCAGTGTTCCTCGGCGTCTGCGTCATCTCTGCTATCTTCATGTTCTCCATGATGAAGAAACTTGAAGCGGCAACCGAATAAGTGCCCAGACTCTACATCATATCAGGCTGCAACGGCTCCGGGAAAACTACAGCATCATATGCTCTTCTCCCGGAGCTGCTTGATTGCAGCGAGTTCGTGAACTCCGACGAGTTTGCAAAACACCTTTCACCCTTTGCCCCTGAAGGCGCAGCCATCACCGCAAGCCGCCTCATGCTCAAAAAGGTGAAGTATCTATTCGAAAGGAGAGAAGATTTCTGCATAGAGACAACGCTGGCAACGCGCTCCCTCCTCAAAATGGTGCGGACAGCCCAGCAGCAGGGTTATCACGTGACAGTGCTGTATTTCTGGCTCAACAGTCCGGAACTTGCAATCGAAAGGGTTGCCGACAGGGTCCGTGCCGGCGGGCACGACATACCGGAAGAAACCATACGCAGAAGATATATCGTGGGACTGGGATACCTTTTCCACGACTACATGAAGGAGTGTGACAAGTGGATACTTGCCGACAATTCCAATCCCCCGTTTGAAATAATAGCGGAGGGAACAAAGAAAGGCCTCATGATAACGGATATGGAAAGGTACAACAGAATCCGTTCCCTTGTAGGCGATACTGACGGGCCCCAGCGCTCCGTCCAGAATGTTACGGAAGAAATAGTGAAGGAACTCAGCAAGGCTCCACTTGCGCACGACGGAGTTCCGTTTTCAGGAAATGATATACAGTAAACAGTATTATCTTGACATTTTCAAAGTGGACACCGCCACTCTGGACCGCCTTGTCCAGGAGGGACTTTCCCGCGGCGGAAACTACTGCGACATATTTTTCGAGAATACCTCTTACGGCAGCCTCCTTCTTAGGGACGGCGCCGTCACATCCGGTGGAAACCATATAGATTACGGCGTGGGAATCCGCGTCCTTGCCGGAGAAAAAACCGGCTACGCATATTCAGAGAGCACATCCCCTGCCGATATGCTCTCCTGCGCCAAAGCCGCCGCGAGAATCGCAGACGCCCCTTCCGAAGTAAGTCCATACGGAACCGGCAGCCCCTCCCGCGGTGAACCCAACCCCAATGCCGACCGATACCCCATGGCAACCCCGTGGGGAGACCTTCGCATGGACAGTTTCCTGCCGTTTCTGAGCAGTCTCGAGGCCAGGATCCGTGAAAAGGACAGACGGATCGTCAAAATAACGGTTTCTCTCGCCTTCCAGGTGAGCGACATCCTCATGTACAACTCCTTCCGCGAACTAAAATGGGACACCCGCCCCATGGGCAGCGTCTCTGCAACCGCCGTATTCTCCCAGAACGGCAAGACAGAGAACAAGTCCACCTCCAGGAGTTTCCGCACCGGCGCCGAAATGCTTTCCGATTCCCTTGCCGATGAAATAGCCTCAGAGGTTGTGAAAGGCATCGACAGCCGCTTCGAGGCAATCCGTCCCAAAGGCGGCAAAATGCCCGTGGTAATGGGTGCAGGCGCATCCGGCATACTCCTTCACGAAGCCATGGGCCACGCCTTCGAGGCCGATTTCAACCGCAAGGGCACATCCATCTTCTCAGACAAGATGGGCCAGCGCGTCTGCTCCTCCGGAATCAACATCATCGACGATGCAACCATCCCCGGCGCACGCGGTTCCCTCAATTATGACGATGAGGGCGTCCCCGGCCAGAAGACCTACATGGTAGAAGACGGAATCCTTACCTCCTACCTCCACGACAGGATCAGCGCCGCCCATTACGGCGTAAAATCCACAGGCAACGGCCGCCGTGAAAGCTTCCGCTATGCACCCCTTCCCCGCATGCGCACCACCTACATGGAAAGCGGCACCGCCCGTGCAGAAGACCTCGTCTCTTCCGTGAAGAAAGGCATCTATGTCGATGAATTCTCCAACGGCCAGGTTAAAATCGGCGAGGGAGATTTCACCTTCTTCGTAAAATCCGGCTTCCTCATCGAAAACGGCCGCCTGACCGCTCCAGTGAAGGATATCAACATAATCGGCAACGGTCCCCGCGCCCTTGCCGACATTGAAGGCGTTGCCGATGACCTCGCAATAGACCCAGGCGCCTGGACCTGCGGCAAGGAGCAGAGCGCACCCGTGTCCTGCGGAATTCCAACGGTACTCATACGTGAACTAACAGTCGGAGGTGTAAAATGAAACTAACTGCCAACGAAATATCAATCGCCGAGTATTGCCGGGATTTCTGCCTCCGGAGCGGTGCGGACAAAGTGAGGGTTACGCTCACCAAAAGCCTGATGGACCTCACCGGTATCCTTAACGGAGAAATAGACAAGACCGCACGCGCCCTTGACAGGAGCATACAGCTTGCCATCTTTGCCGACGGCCGCTTCGGCACATTCTCGTCCAACAGACTCGACAAGGAAGGCCTCGAAGAGTTTATCCTGAAGGCGATATCCACGGTAAAAATGCTCGAGGCCGACCCCTTCCGCAACCTGCCAGCTCCGGAGCGTCTTGCAAAAGACGCCGCATCAGGAAACGAACTGGAACTCTACGACCCGCACTATGAGAGCCTGGAGTCCAACTGGAGAAGGGATTTCTCGCTGGGAACATCAATCTGGGCAAGGAAGGAAAGCATCGAAAACGGGTTTAGGATAATAGCCGAGGAAGGAGAATACTCCGACAGCGTATTCGATTCCCTGACCATAGATTCCCAGGGGCTTTATGCCCGCCACATGGAAACCTCATTTGAGATAGGGTACGAAGTCACCGTCGAAGACAAGGATGGCAACCGGTATTCATCCTACTGGTGGGACGCAAGCCCTCTTCTCAAGGACCTGAAAGCCGTAGACTGCGCAGAGAAGGCAGCACTTAGGGCAGCGGCGCAAATCGGCCCGGAAGGCATCGGAAGCGGGAAATACGCCGTCGTAGTGGATGCAGAATGCGCTTCCAAGCTGCTCACGCCGGTTTTGAATGCGCTCGGAGGATATGCCCTTCAGCAGAAGAATTCCTTCCTGGAAGGAGCCCTGGAAAAGAAGATATTCCCGGAAGTGCTGGATATCTGGGACTGCCCCAGGGAAAAGGGACAGACAGGCTCCCGTCTCTTTGACAGCGAAGGAGTCGGGACCAGGACCGCGCCCATAATAGAAAAAGGCGTCGTGAAGCAGTACTTCCTCAATACTTATGTCGCAGCCAAGATGGGCATGGAACCTACTGTAGAAGATGCCACACGCGTGGTTGTAAAGCCTATAGGCGAGTGCAAGACAGCCGATGACCTTCTTGCCAAGGTCCGGGACTGCATATATGTAACAGGCTTCAATGGCGGCAACTCGAACACGTCCACCGGCAATTTCTCCTACGGCATAGAGGGCTTCCTCGTGAAAGACGGAAAGATAGTATGCCCGCTCAGGGAGATGCTCATGACGGGCGATTTCATCACCCTTTGGAACAGTATTTTTGCAACTGCCGATGACGCACGCCCTTGCATGTCCAAATTAATTCCTACCTTAGCCTTTGCAAACGTAGACATCAGCGCATGAAAACTGCGGTCGTCATACTGAATTACAATACAAGGGACTACCTCAGGCAGTTCCTCCCTCCCCTTTTGGATTCAGTAAAGGACATGGATGCGCAGGTCATCGTTGCAGACAACGCCTCTAAGGACGGATCGGCAGACATGATGAAAGCCGAGTTCCCTTCCGTAAGGCTCATCGAACTGGACACCAACTACGGTTTTACCGGCGGCTACAACCGCGCCCTCAAAGGCCTGGGGGCCGATTATTACGTCCTCATCAATTCCGACATCGAAGTCCCCGCAAACTGGCTGTCTCCGCTTGTGGAATGGATGGATTCCCACCCTCACTGCGGTGCCTGCGGGCCAAAACTCATATCGTGGAATGACCGCAGTTCGTTCGAGTATGCAGGTGCCGCGGGCGGTTACATCGACCGTTATGGCTATCCCTTCTGCCGGGGGCGCATCATGCAGAAACTGGAGAAGGACAACGGGCAGTATGACACTCCGGAGAATGTAATGTGGTGCAGCGGCGCCTGCCTCCTTGTAAGGAGTTCCGTATGGAATGAACTTGGCGGGCTGGATGAACGTTTCTTTGCGCACATGGAAGAGATAGACCTCTGCTGGAGAATGCAGTTAAGGGGCTGGAAAGTGACGAACGTACCGTCGTCGGAAGTGTATCACATCGGCGGCGGAACCCTTCCCAACGAATCCCCGTTCAAGCTAAGGCTAAATTTCAGGAACAACCTGCTCCTTCTTGAGAACAATCTCCCCGCCACTTTCAAAGCAGCCGGGTCAAAGTGTCCTCGCCTTCGCGCCAGAATGCGCATTATTGCGAGAATGCTGTTGGACGGAGCTTCTGCCCTTGTATATCTGTTCAAAGGCAAAACAGCATTCTTCAAGGCAGTCTTGGAAGCTCATAGGGAATACAGGAAACTACGCCTGAAGGGCGAGATAAAAGAAAGCCCCTCCACACCGGAAGGGCTCTATAAAGGTTGGATTATTCCTAAAGGCCTGTTTTAAGGGCGCTTGAATCCGTCACGCTCGCAAAGAGCGGAAATGGTCTTGATACGGGTTGCCGTGTCGGGATGGGTAGAGAACAGGCTGCTTACAGGACCTGCTACAGAAGCGCCGCCGGAAACCTGCTGGAGCTTTTCGAAAGCCTCTACCATAACCCAGGGATTGCGTTTGGAAGCCACCAGGAACTCGTAGCTGAATTCATCGGCCTGGGATTCCTGCTTCTTGGAAAAATGATTGTTTATCATGGTCTGGCCGATGGCGCCGAGCTGTGAATCGGTGAGAACCGCCACCTTGTCAGAAGTTGCGGCAAGGCCTTCGAAAGCGGCGCTGGTAAGCATGCTGTTGCGCATCTGGTTGTACGTATGCTTGAGGGCCACATGGCCGATTTCATGTGCTATGACGGAAAGAAGCTGCTCGTCGTTCATGACGTCCATGATGCCGGTGTAAACGCGGACAGAGCCGTCTGCACAGGCGAATGCATTCACTTCCTTGTCCTGATAAACTTTGTAGTTTAGTTGTATGTCACCAACCTGTGTAAGCTTGGACGTAAGATTCCTCAGACGCTTTGTATATGCATTGGATTCGGGCAGAACAGTGCTTTTGGCATCGAGCGACGTGATATACTGCTGCACGTATGCAATGACATCTGTTTCAGGAAGCATGAGGGCCTGAGTGGCATATGCTGCACCCTGCATGAGGCGGGCGGTATTGAGCGTTCCACAGGACACAAGCAGCAGAGAAGCTGCGGCAAGGCATAAAAAGCGTTTCATGGTTACATATTGTTTTGGTCTTCAAAGTTACACAAAAATTCTTATATTTGTAAGTTTTTAGGAAAAGCATTAGCAATGAGAATCATTATTGAAGGCGCCGGTCAGGTGGGATCCCACCTCGCAAAGATGCTCTCGGCCGAAGGCAGCGAGGTCACCGTCATCGACCATGACCCCGGAAGAATCCGCTCCCTGAGCTCTTCCGCCGATGTTTCCACTATCGTAGGCGGTCCCTCCTCCATTGCAAGCCTCAAGGATGCGGGCTGCTCCGATGCCGACCTTTTCATCGGCGTCAATCCCGGCGGTTCCCAGAGTTCGAACATCGTCAGTGCCCTTCTTGCCAAGAAACTGGGCACCAAGCGCGTAGTCGCCAGAGTGGACGACGAACATTTCCTCTCCCCTGAAAACAAGGTCCTCTTCAAGGACATGGGACTGGACATGCTCTTCTTCCCGGAGAAGATAGCGAGCGACGAGATTGTGGACATGCTGCGTCACAATGCCTCCACCGAATCCATGGATTTCGCCCGCGGAAAGCTTCAGATGGCCGTTTTCAAACTGGATGACGACTCCCCTCTCCTGGACATGAACGTTGCCGAGTTCCACCATAAGGTAACCCAGGCAAACCAGACATCGGCATTCAGGATTGTCGCCCTTTCCCGTGAAGGCAAGACCATAATCCCCAAATTCGACACCTCTTTCAAATACGGCGACTACCTCTACATCATCGCCCTCCGGGATGGCATGCCGGATCTTCTGAAGTATCTCGGGAAGGACCAGGTGAATATCAAGCGCGTGATGATAATGGGCGGTTCCGAGATTGCGCAGATGGTCGCTGAACGCCTTTCCGCTGCAGGAATGGACGAGGTGAAAATCATCGAATCGGATCCCGTACACAGCCGCGAACTTTCAGAACAGCTCCCGGAATCCATAAACGTCGCTACCGGAGATGTCAGGAACACGGATTTCCTCATAGAAGAAGACCTGCTGGGATACCAGGCCGTCCTGGCAGTTACAGGCAATGACGAACTTAACATCCTCGCCTGCGTTGCAGCAAAGAAACTCGGGGTTCCCCGCGTCATAGCGCAGGTGGAAAACCTGGAGTACATACACCTCGCAGAAGAGATGGGAGTGGATTCGGTCGTAAACAAGAAACTCATTACAGCAAGCCGCATTTTCAAATTCACTCTCTCAGATAAGGTAAGAAGCGTCCGCTACATGAGCGGAACAAATGCCGAAGTTCTCGAATACACGGCAGCGCCGGGTTCCCGCATTACGAAAGGCACCTTGAAGGATATCACTTTCCCGGACAATGCCATCATTGGCGGCGTAATACGCGGAGGAGAGAGCTTCATAGCCGTGGGACACACCCGCATAGAACCTTACGACAGGGTGGCAGTTTTCGCCCTGCCGGAATCAGTGAAAGAAATTGATAAATTTTTCAGATAAAATATGAGCATTCAATCCGAGAATATCAAAAAACTGGTAGAAAGAAGGGAGAAGGCCCGCCTTGGCGGCGGCCCAAAAAGAATTGAAGCCCAGCATGCAAAAGGAAAGAAAACGGCCAGGGAGCGTCTTGAACTCCTCCTTGACCCGGGATCCTTCGAGGAAACGGACATGTTCCTCCAGCACCGCTGCACCAACTTCGGCATGGACGCGAGTCATCCTGACGGGGACGGAGTCGTAACCGGTTTCGGCACAATCGACGGCCGCCTTGTATATGTTTACGCACAGGATTTTACCGTAAGCGGCGGCTCCCTGTCCAAGACCATGAGCGAAAAGATTTGCAAGATTCAGGATATGGCTCTCCGTGCAGGCGCTCCCTGCATCGCCCTTAACGATTCCGGCGGCGCCCGAATCCAGGAAGGCATCGACGCCCTTGCAGGTTACGGCGAGATTTTCGAGCGCAATATTCTCTCTTCCGGAGTCATTCCGCAGATAAGCGGTATTTTCGGCCCCTGCGCCGGCGGTGCCGTCTATTCTCCGGCACTTACGGACTTCACCCTCATGGTAAAGAATTCCTCCTATATGTTCCTAACCGGTCCCGCAGTCGTAAAGAGCGTGACAGGTGAGGTGGTAGACCAGGAAGAACTTGGAGGAGCGTCTGTCCACGCATCTAAGAGCGGTGTAGCCCACTTTGCAGCGGACAGCGAGGAAGACGGTATCCAGACCATAAAGAAACTCCTGAGCTTCCTCCCCCAGAACAATATGGAAACCGCCCCCGAAAAGCCCACGGAGGACTCCCCTTTCCGCCTGGACGATGAGCTGAATTCCATAATACCCGACAATCCCAACAAGTCCTACGACATGTACAAGGTCATAGGCAGCATTGTCGATGACGGCGAATTCTTCGAGATTCACAAGGACTATGCTAAGAACATCATCGTTGGCTTCGCTCACATGAACGGCCGCAGCGTAGGCATCGTCGCAAACCAGCCTGCAGTCCTGGCCGGTGTCCTTGACATCAACGCATCCCGCAAGGCTTCACGTTTCGTGCGTTTCTGCGACGCCTTCAACATCCCGCTCGTCACCCTCGTCGATGTTCCCGGCTTCCTCCCAGGCACCCAGCAGGAGTATGGCGCCATCATCACCAACGGCGCAAAGCTGCTGTACGCATACGGAGAAGCCACCGTCCCCAAGGTCACGGTGACGCTCAGGAAGGGCTACGGCGGCGCCCACATCGTCATGAGCTGCAAACAGCTGCGCGGAGACATAAATTACGCATGGCCCTCTGCCCAGATAGCAGTCATGGGTGCCGACGGCGCAGTGAACGTCCTCTACGCCAAGGAACTCAAGGCCGATCCCGAACACGCCTCCGAAATCTTCGAGGAAAAGAAGAAGGAATACGAAGATCTCTTCTCCAACCCCTATCAGGCAGCCCAGAAGGGATATATCGACGATATAATTGAGCCGCGCAACACCCGTTTCCGCGTAATCCGCGCCCTTGAGAGCCTTGCCGGCAAACGTCAGGAAATACCAGCCAAGAAACATGACAACCTCCCTCTATAGCGCACTTCTCACGGCCGGCTCAGACCGCATGGCCCAGACAGACCCGCACGGATGGACGCTTACCCTCATAAGCGTTGTCGTGGTTTTCACTGCGCTCATCATCCTGTATTTCGTTTACAGTTTCTCGGGTAAGGTCTTCTCCGGGGCTTTCAAGACAAAACGCCGCTCCGGGAAGAAAGCAGCCGCTCCGGACGGGGAAGTCGCAGCGGCCATTGCGGCAGCCATCGACATGGAAAACGGAGGCGAGACCTATGCCGCCATCGCAGCTGCGGTCCACATGTACCTCAGCGATGCCGTCCACGACCATGAGCCGCTGGTGCTCACTATCCGCCACAAGGACACTCCATGGGAAACAAAATCCCTTAATTTCAGAAAATTACCTAGATAAGATATGAAAGAGTATAAATTTACCATCAACGGAAAGGAATATAACGTATGCGTTGGTGAAGCAGAAGGAAAAATACTGCCAGTAAAGGTCAACGGGGCCGATTATGAGGTTCAGCTCGAAAACGCTCCTGCAGCAGCGCCTGCACCGGTTGTAAAAGCAGCAGCCGCTCCCGTACAGGAAGCAGCAAAGCCCGCTGCAGCGGCACCTGCCGGCGGCAAGACTGTCCAGAGCCCTCTTCCCGGCATCATCATCAGCGTAGACGTAAAGGAAGGCCAGGCTGTAAAGCGCGGCCAGAAGGTTGCCGTAATCGAGGCAATGAAGATGGAAAACGACATCCTTGCCGAAGTTGACGGCACCATCACTGCCATCCACGTCGGAAAGGGCGATTCGGTACTCGAAGGGGCAGACATCGTAACCATTGGCTGATGGATACTATAATTGACAGTCTGAGGCAGTTCTGGCAGTTCACTGGTTTTGCCAACTGCACATGGCAGCACCTTGCCATGATTGCAATCGGCCTCATCTTCATTACCCTTGGCATAGTCAAAAAGTGGGAACCGCTGCTTCTGGTGCCTATCGGCTTCGGCATGATCATAGGCAATATACCCCTTTTCTTTGACCCGGCCACGGGAGTCGGCCTGAAGATAGGCATATACGAGGAAGGGTCTGTCCTCAATATCCTGTACCACGGAGTGAGAAACGGCTGGTATCCGCCGCTGATCTTCCTTGGCATCGGCGCCATGACGGACTTTTCGGCACTTATTTCGCAGCCGAGGCTGATACTTATCGGCGCGGCTGCACAGCTTGGCATTTTCGGGGCATATCTTCTCGCCCTGGCCCTTGGATTCGCGCCCAACGAGGCCGGAGCCATCGGCATTATTGGCGGTGCAGACGGTCCTACGGCCATTTTCCTGAGCTCCAAGCTGGCACCTGAACTGATGGGCGCCATCGCGGTATCGGCATACTCATACATGGCTCTTGTCCCCGTTATCCAGAAGCCTATCATGCTGCTTCTTACAACGAAGAAAGAGCGTTTGATAAGGATGAACAAGCCCCGTACGGTGAGCCAGAAGGAGAAGATCATCTTCCCTATCGTAGGCTTCATCTGCACGGCCTTCATAGTTCCGAGCGGCCTTCCCCTTCTGGGCATGCTCTTCTTCGGAAATCTTCTCAAGGAAAGCGGAGTCACGAAGCGCCTGGCAGCAACCGCCGGCGGCCCGCTTATCGACATCGTGACAACCCTCATCGGCCTCACGGTAGGCGCATCCACCCAGGCCGATGTGTTCCTGACCGGGAAATCAGTCCTCATCTTCGGACTCGGTCTCGTTTCCTTCGTGATCGCGACATTCTTCGGCGTGAGTTTCGTCAAGTTCATGAACCTGTTCCTGCCGGAAGGCAAGAAGGTCAATCCGCTCATCGGCAATGCCGGCGTTTCGGCAGTTCCGGATGCGGCGCGCGTATCCGAGACAGTCGGACTCGAGGCCGATCCTTCCAACCATCTTCTCACCCATGCAATGGCCCCCAACGTGGCCGGTGTGATCGGTTCCGCAGTTGCGGCAGGTATCCTTCTGGGATTCCTCGGTTAGGTTTTTACAAAATACAGTCTTCAAACCGGCGTGATTTATTCATACCGGTTTTTTTATAAAAACGTTAATTAATTTTTGATTTTTGCTTAAAATTTTTAACTTTGTAAGCAAATGGGCAATTAAAACAATAACCACAAGCCCTGATATAACACTATGGCTGAAAAAAACCTATTGCTTGGAGACGAGGCACTTGCTCTGGGTGCCATCCATGCCGGCCTTTCCGGCGTTTACGCCTACCCCGGCACGCCTTCTACAGAGATTACGGAGTATATCCAGGGACACCCCCTAACTCGTGAAAGAAACATCCACTGCGACTGGTCTTCAAACGAGAAGACTGCAATGGAAGGAGCCCTTGGAATGTCTTATGCAGGCAAGCGTGCACTCGTGTGCATGAAACACGTTGGCATGAACGTGTGCGCCGATCCTCTCATGGGTTCTGCAATGACAGGAGCGAACGGCGGTCTCATCATAGCCGCCTGCGACGATCCTTCCATGCACAGTTCACAGAACGAGCAGGATTCCCGCTTCTGGGGCACCTTCGGCATGCTGCCCGTATTCGAACCTTCCAACCAGCAGGAGACCTATAATATGACCCGCGCGGCGCTGGATTATTCGGAAAAACGCGGCATCCCTGTCATCATGAGGCTGACTACCCGCATGGCCCACAGCCGCGCCGTGGTAGAAAGCGCCCCTATGCGCGAACAGAATCAGCTCCACTACCCGGAAAAAGCCCGCCAGTGGGTTACGCTTCCTGTCAATGCAAGGGTAAGGAACCGCGAACTCATCAAGGATTATGCGCTCTTCGAAGAGGATGCAGCCGCCTCCGAGTTCAACTGGCTCAAGGACGGCCCGGACAGGAGTCTCGGCATAATTGCCTGCGGTATAGGATACAACTACCTCATGGAGAACTATCCCGACGGCTGCCCGTTCCCGGTTCTCAAGGTGAGCCAGTATCCTTTCCCCAGGAAACTTGCGCTTGAACTAGCCTCGAAGGTGAAGGCCGTACTCGTCATAGAAGAAGGCCAGCCGCTGGTAGAGGAACGCATGAAGGGATACTTCCCCACTCCCGTACCTGTAAAGGGACGTCTTGACGGGACTCTTCCCAGGGATGGAGAACTCTCACCGGATGCCGTCCGCGCTGCAGTGGGCCTCCCTGCACTTCCGCAGTACAACACATCGGAAGTGGTGGTTCCGCGTCCGCCGGCACTTTGCCAGGGCTGCGGGCACAGGGACTTCTATACGGCTCTCAACAATGCCCTGAAGGATTATCCCGGAGCGAGGGTATTCGGCGATATCGGCTGCTACACCCTTGGCTGGATGCCTCCGTTCAACAGCCTTCATACCTGCGTGGAAATGGGCGCTTCATGCACCATGGCCCAGGGCGCCGCATTCAGCGGAACCTGGCCTGCAGTTGCCGTCATCGGCGATTCCACCTTCACCCACAGCGGCATGACAGGCCTTCTTGACGCAGTGAACAGCAAGGCCGATATAACCCTCTGCATATCCGACAACCTCACCACCGGCATGACCGGCGGCCAGGATTCTGCCGGCACAGGCCGCATCGAAGCCATCTGCCAGGGACTCGGCGTCGAACCTGAGCATATCCGCACTATCGTCCCTCTCCCCAAGAACTATCCGGACATGGAGAAAGTCATCAAGGAGGAACTCGACTACCACGGCGTTTCCGTCATCGTATGCCGCCGCGAATGTATCCAGACACTTAGAAGACACGCTGCCAAAAAGTAAACAGCCATGAAAAAGGACATTATTCTTGCAGGCGTGGGAGGACAGGGTATCCTCTCCATCGCAACAGTTATCGGTTCTGCCGCTCTTGAGCAGGGCCTTTACCTCAAGCAGGCAGAAGTACACGGCATGAGCCAGAGGGGCGGCGACGTCCAGAGCCACCTCCGCCTGAGTTCAGAGCCCATATACAGCGACCTTATTCCCAAGGGCGGCGCAGACCTCATCGTCTCCCTTGAGCCGATGGAGGCTCTCCGTTATGTCCCCTGCCTCGACCGGAACGGATGGATCATAACCAACACCGCTCCCTTAGTAAATATTCCCAATTACCCGGACATTGAGAAAGTAAAGGACGAACTGTCCTGCTATACCAATGTAATAGCGTTCGACGTCGACGCCCTGGCAAAGGACCTCGGCACGCCCCGCGGCGCAAACATGGTTCTTCTGGGCGCAACGGCTGCCGCTCTGGGCATTCTGGATGCAGACAAGCTCCGTGACGGTATACGCCGCGTATTTGCACGTAAAGGCGAGGCCGTGGTGGAATCCAACCTCAAGGCATTCAACGCAGGACTTGAGTATTCACTAAAGCAGAAGTAGCATGGAAAAACCCTTGGAAAAGAAAGTGCTGGACGAAGCCCTTGCAGAAATGGGCATTGAGGATGTTTCCCGCACTACCATACGCCAGTGCTCCATGCTTGGAAGCATGCTGGAGGAACGGGCCGGAGAGAAGTTCTCCCACCTGGAGTTCGGCGTCCCCGGTATTCCTGCCTGCCCTATCGGCATAGAAGCGCAGAAAAAGGCTCTTGACAACGGTATCCCTTCGATTTACCCGTCGGTCCAGGGCCTGCCTGAGCTGAAAAAGAACGCCGCCCGGTTCGTGAAGGCTTTCATTGACGTGGACATAGATCCAAAGGGCATAGTGCCCACCGTGGGCTCCATGCAGGGCAGCATGACAAGCATCCTGGAATGCTCTCAGCTCGATCCACGGAAAGACACAATCCTGTACATCTGCCCGGGTTTTTCCGCCCACGGCCGCCAGCCCGACATCCTCGGAATCAAGAACCTGACCTTCGACATATATGAATACAGGGCCGAAAAACTCCGCGAGAAACTGGAGTCCTATTTCAAGGAAGGCAATATCGCCGCCATCCTGTATTCCAACCCCAACAACCCGGCCTGGATCTGCCTCACGGAAGAGGAACTCAAGATAATCGGAGACCTTGCAAACAAGTATGACGTAATAGTCCTCGAGGACATGGCATACCTATGCATGGACTTCAGAAAGGACATGTCAGTCCCCTTCCAGCCGCCGTTCCAAAGCACTGTCGCCCGCTACACGGACAACTATGTCCTCCTCATTTCCGGCAGCAAGATATTCAGCTACGCCGGAGAGAGAATCGCCATCGTATGCATTTCAGACAAGCTCTATCACAGGGAGTATCCTGCGCTCAAGAAGAAATGGGGCATGGGAAAGTTCGGAGACAACTTCATTCTCAACTATCTCTATGTGAATACGTCAGGCGCTTCACATTCGGCGCAGTATGCCCTTTCGGCCATGTTCGAAGCTGCCGTAGACGGGAGATACAATTTCGTGAAGGAACTCAGGGACTACGGATTCAGGGCCCATCGCTCACGCGAAATCTTCGACCGCAACGGTTTCCATCTCGTGTATGACAAGGACATGGAACAGACCATTTCCGACGGCTTCTTCTATACGGTGGAATATAAGGATCTGAGCAACAAGGCTCTTCTTGAAGCCCTTCTCAGATGCGGCATCATTGCCATTCCGCTCAACACCACCGGAAGCGGCCAGTGCGGCATCCGCGTCTGCGTTTCGCGCCTTCTCAGCGACGAAGACTTCGACCTTCTGGACAAGCATCTCAAGCTCTTTGTAAAACTCGTAAACTAAGCCCGAATGAAATATGTATCTGCCGACGAGGCCGTAAAACTCGTCCGAAGCGGCGACACCGTCGTCTGTCAGGGAGGAACCTCGGTTCCAGTCATCCTTCAGGAAGCACTTGCAAGAAGGCATGATGAACTCAGGGACGTCCAGATTGTCTGCGGCTTCAACATTACCGCCGGCGAAGCACCTTTCTGCAAGCCTGAATACAAGGACTCGTTCCTGGTGAACAGCATTTTCATCAGCGGCGACCAGCGCAAGCACATTGCCGCCGGTTACGGAACCATGACGCCGGCTTTCCTGGGAGAGGTTCCGGGGCTCTTCCGCCGCGGTGAAATCCCGGTGGACGTAGCCTTCATCAACTGCTCCCTTCCGGACGAGAACGGCTACTGCAGCTATGGTATTTCAGCCGATATCGCCGTATCGGCAGTGGAATGCGCGCGGGTAGTCATCGCCCAGGTGAGCCCCAACATTCCCTACCTGTACGGAAAGTGCCTCATACATGAGTCCAAGATAAGCGCGGCTGTATACTGCGAGGAGCCGCCCCTCGGCATGGTCTTCGGGGAGCCGACGCCCATCGAGGCGGCCATTGGCGCCAATGTCGCTTCCCAGATTCCGGACGGCGCCTGCCTGCAGATAGGCGTCGGAGGCATCCCGAACGCCGTTTTGAACGGGATAAAGCACCATCAGCACCTGGGCCTTCACACTGAGGCCATGACCGACGGCGTCATCCGCCTCATCAAGGAGGGCGTAATCGACAATTCGCTGAAGAAAGTGCATCCGGGAGTTAGCGTCGCGGCCCTTGCCATAGGCTCGGCGCCCATGTACAAGTACATAGACCACAACAAAACCATGGAGTTCTTCGACGTGGCCTATACCAACAATCCCTTCCTCATCGCCCAGAACCCCAGGGCCTGCGCCATCAATTCGGCGATAGAGGTGGATCTTACAGGACAGGTCTGTGCCGATTCCATCGGCGAAATGATCTTCTCAAGCGTCGGCGGCCAGCATGATTTCATGTATGGCTGCGCACTGGCCGAGGGCGGACGCACCTTCATCGCACTCCCCTCCCGCACATCCAAGGGAAAGGCCAAGATCGTCCCCACCCTGACACCCGGGGCCGGAGTGGTTACGACAAGGTTCCAGACACAATATGTTGCTACTGAATACGGTATAGTTTACCTGAGGAACCTTTCACTGGCCCAGCGGGCTAAAGCACTGATTTCGATAGCTCACCCGGACGACCGGGATGAACTGGAAAAAGCCGCATGCAAGCGCTTCGGATACAGTTTTTTGAGACTCAAATAGATTCGAAACAATCGGGCAGGTCCTCTTGCCCGATTATTTTTTTATTGCTATATTTGTAAATTAACTAAATGCATTCATATGGACAAACTCCAGGAACTTACAGAGAAACTCTATAACGAGGGACTTGCAAAGGGTAAAGAAGAGGGAGAGGCTCTCCTTCAGAAGGCTCGCGAAGAAGCCGCCCAGATAGTGAAAAAGGCCCAGGAAGAAGCAGAGGCCATTATTGCAGGGGCAAAGAAAGACGCCGAAAACTACCGCATCAAGGTGGAAGGAGATGTACGCATGGCATCTCAGAGCGCACTTCTCACCACCCGTAACGCCATCGAGAACCTTCTGGTTGCAGAAGCCACCGAAAAGGGTGTTGCCGGAGCCCTCTCTGAGGAAGAATACCTCAAGGGAATCATCTCTGCAGTGGCAAAGAATTTCTCTGCCCAGGAACCTGCAGACCTCGCCCTCGTTCTTCCGGAAAACCTAAAGGCCGGCCTCGAGCCCTATGTCAAGAACGAGCTTGCAAAGGCCGTAGGCAAGGGCGTGGAAGCCACTTTCTCCAAGAAAATCGGCGCTGGATTCAAGATCGGCCCCAAGGACGGCAGTTACTTCATCAGCCTTACCGATGAGAGTTTCAAGACGCTCATCGGCGAATATCTCAGGCCTGCCACAAGGAAAATCCTCTTCGGTGAATGAGTAATTTCGAGTATATAGTCTCCGGCCTTCCGGTCCTGACGTCGGATTACAAGTACGCCGCCGGTGAAAGCTTCAAAGAGACAGTGGAAGAAATCCGCAGCCTTCTTTCCGACAAGGATGCGGCCACGCTTGATTTCCTCCTGAAGGGGTTCGATGCCGACAGCCTCAATGAAGATTTCTACGCATCCGCACTTTCCCATCCGGATGCCTTCATTCGGGATTACTTCCGCTTCGACCTCAATCTCCGCAATGCCAAGGTACGTTACCTTAACCGCCAGATTGGCCGCCCGGAGAACTTGGACGTCATCACCGGAATGGGTTCGGAGGATGACCTCAGCGTGGATATCGACGGATACCGCTTCAACCCCGGAGAATTCGCGGAAGCGGACAAAGTGGAATCAGTCCTGTCGCTTACAGACCTCCTTGCACGTGAAAAGGGTCTGGATGACGTCTGCTGGGAAAAACTGGATGCACTGCAGGTATTCCACTATTTCGACCTCACGTCCGTCCTCTGTTTTGTGGCCAAGCTCCACATAGTGGACAGATGGCTCTCCCTTGACCACGAAAAGGGCAAGCAGCTGTTCCGCCGCCTTACAGACGAGGTGCGCGGAACCTTCAAAGGTGTAAATTATACAGAGTAAATATATGAAAACTAAAGGAACAGTAACCGGTATCGTTTCCAACCTTGTCACCGTAGAGGTTGACGGTCCTGTGGCAGAAAACGAAATCTGCTACATCGACCTTCAAGGCGTGAAAATGATGGCCGAAGTTATCAAGGTAAACGGCAAGTACGCCTCCGTGCAGGTGTTCGAAAGCACCCGAGGCCTCCGCTGCGGAGATGCCGTGGAATTCGAGGGCAGGATGCTCGAGGCCACTCTTGGCCCGGGCCTTCTCTCCAGCGTCTATGACGGCCTTCAGAACAACCTTGCAACCATGGAGGAAGTGTTCCTCCAGAGAGGTGAATATACAGACCCCCTGGACCATGAGAAGCTTTGGGACTTCACTCCCATCGCAAAAGCCGGAGACAAGGTAATTGCCGCCGACTGGCTTGCCGAGGTAAAGGAAGGCTGGCTGCCCCACAAAATCATGGTGCCCTTCTCCTTCAAGGGAGAATTCACCGTAAAGAGTGTCAAGGAAGCCGGACAGTACAATATCGACACGGTAATCGCAGTCCTCGTCAATGATGAAGGCGAAGAAGTCCCGGTGACGATGACGCAGAAGTGGCCGGTGAAGGTTGCGGTTAAGAATTACCGCGAAAAACCCCGCCCGGAGCGCATCATGGAGACCGGCGTCCGCGTAATCGACACTCTGAACCCTATCGCTGAGGGCGGCACAGGCTTTATCCCCGGGCCTTTCGGCTGCGGAAAGACCGTTCTCCAGCATGCAATCGCAAAGCAGGGAGATGCCGACGTCATCGTCATGGCCGCCTGCGGTGAGCGTGCAAACGAGGTTGTGGAAATCTTCACGGAATTCCCCGAACTCATCGACCCTCATACCGGCCGTCACCTGATGGAGCGTACCACCATCATCTGCAACACCTCGAACATGCCTGTAGCAGCGCGTGAGGCATCGGTTTACACCGCCATGACCATCTGCGAATACTACCGCGCAATGGGCCTCAAGTGCCTCCTCCTTGCCGACTCTACTTCCCGCTGGGCACAGGCCCTCCGCGAAATGAGCAACCGAATGGAAGAGCTCCCCGGTGCAGATGCTTTCCCTGTAGACCTTTCCGCCATCATCTCCAACTTCTACGCCCGTGCTGGCATGGTAGTTCTCAACAACGGAGAGAGAGGCGCCATCACATTCATAGGCACGGTATCCCCTGCCGGCGGTAACCTCAAGGAGCCGGTGACCGAATCCACAAAGAAGGCAGCCCGCTGCTTCTACGCCCTGGAACAGAGCCGTGCAGACCAGAAGCGCTACCCCGCCGTGGGCCCTCTGGAGTCCTATTCGAAGTATCTCGAGTATCCGGAAATCATCGAATACCTGGACGATACCATTGAAAAGGGCTGGGTAGAAAAGGTTATGAAGGCAAAGAACATAATCCGCCGTGGAAAGGAATCTGCCGAACAGATCAACATCCTCGGAGACGACGGTGTTCCAATGAGCTACCATATCAGTTTCTGGAAGTCGGAGCTTCTGGACTTCGTAATCCTCCAGCAGGATGCATTCGACTCAATCGACGCCCTCTGCCCTCTTGAGAGGCAGAAGTTCATGCTCGACCTGGTTCTTGGAATCTGCGACAAAGACTTCGAATTCGAAGACTTCGAGGCCTGCCGCAATTTCTTCAAGAACCTCATCAACGAACTCCGCCAGATGAACTACTCTCCTTACGAGAGTGAGCAGTTCTATGCCTACAACGAATCCGTCAACAAAATGATCGCATAGCACTATGGCAAACAAAGCATACCAAAAGATATATACAAAACTGGACGGAATCACCAAAGCGACGGTTTCCCTTCGCGCAAAGGGTGTATCCAACGATGAACTTGCCGTAGTAGGCGGAAAGCTCGCACAGGTGGTGCGCACAAAAGGAGATGTTGTAACCCTGCAGGTATTCTCCGGCACCGAAGGCATCCCCACTAATGCAGAAGTTGCCTTCCTCGGAGAGCCCCCCACCCTGAAAGTGAGCGAGCAGCTCGCAGGCCGTTTCTTCGACGCCTACGGCCACCCTATCGACGGCGGCCCCGAAATCGAAGGAGAAGAGCGCCAGATCGGCGGTCCTTCAGTGAACCCTTACAAGAGGCGCCAGCCTTCAGAGCTCATCCCTACCGGCATCGCAGGCATCGACCTTAACAACACCCTGGTCTCCGGCCAGAAGATTCCCTTCTTCGCAGACCCCGACCAGCCCTACAACCAGGTCATGGCCGATGTAGCCCTCCGCGCCGACGTTGACAAGATCATCCTCGGCGGCATGGGCCTCACGAACGACGACTACCTGATGTTCCGCCACAGCTTCGAAAGCGCCGGCGCCCTTCAGAAGATCATCTCCTTCGTGAATACCACGGAGAATCCCCCGGTAGAGCGCCTTCTCGTCCCTGACATGGCCCTCACCGCCGCGGAATACTTTGCAGTGGACAGGAATGAAAAGGTGCTCGTGCTCCTCACGGACATGACCCTCTATGCCGATGCCCTCTCCATCGTCTCCAACCGTATGGACCAGATCCCTTCCAAGGACTCCATGCCCGGCTCCCTGTATTCCGACCTCGCAAAAATCTACGAAAAGGCCGTACAGCTGCCCACAGGCGGTTCCATCACCATCATAGCCGTTACAACCCTGAACGACGGTGACATCACCCACGCAATTCCGGACAACACCGGCTACATTACCGAAGGCCAGCTCTTCCTTCGTGCCGATTCCGATACCGGCAAGGTGATCATCGACCCGTTCCGCAGCCTCTCCCGTCTGAAACAGCTGGTCCAGGGCAAGAAGACCCGCGAAGACCACTCCCAGGTCATGAATGCATCCGTGCGTCTTTATGCCGATGCCCAGAATGCAAAGACCAAGCTGGAGAACGGCTTCGACCTGTCAGACTACGACCACCGCTGCCTCGATTATGCAAAGGACTATGCACGCGACCTTCTGGCTATTGACGTAAACATCACCATTACGGAGATGCTCGACAGGGCCTGGAAGCTCTTCGGCAAGTATTTTACTCCTGCCGAAACCGGCATCAAGCAGGCACTTATTGACAAGTATTGGGTAAAATAGTGTTTGTCATTTCGAGCAATCCCTTTGTCATTTCGAGCAAAGTCGAGAAATCTCAACATTGAATGGCTATAAAATTTCAATATAACAAAACATCCCTGACGGAGCTTGGCAAGCAGCTGAAAGTCCGGCAGAGGGCTCTCCCTACCCTTCAGAACAAGGAAAGCGCCCTCCGCCTGGAAGTCCGTAAAGCCAAGGCGGACAGTGAACGTCTGCTGACCGAACTGGAAGCCGCCCTTGCAAGTTACGACTACCTTGCAGCCCTCTGGAATGAATTCGAACCCGGTCTTATAGCAATCACGGACGTTGATCTGTACACCAAGAAAGTTGCGGGGGTCAAAACTCCTGCACTCGGCGAGATCCATTACGAGATACGTCCTTTCAATGCCTTCACCAAGCCCGCCTGGTATGCCGACGGAATCGCCATCCTCAAGGAGTTGTCGCGCCTTGGAATAGAGTCCGAAGTATATAAGGAAAAGGCACGGATACTTGACTGGCAGCGAAAGAAGACCACCCAGAAGGTAAACCTGTATGAAAAGGTTCAGATTCCGGGCTACCAGGAGGCTATCCGCAAAATCAAACGATATATGGAAGACGAGGAGAACCTGTCCAAAGCTTCTTCCAAGATAGTCAAGAACCGTCACCAAGAGGAGGAGGAGGCCTCAGAGCTATGATAACCCCGATGACCAAATACTCCTTCATCCTTCTGAACGGACAGCAGGAAGAACTCCTTGAGAAGCTTCAGGACCTTGGTTTGATGGATATTACCCGCGGGACAAAACCCGTGGACGACACCTCACGCCAGATTGTTTCAGACATTGAGCTCGTCAGCGGACTCATCGAAGCCCTTAAAAAGGCTGAAATCCCTGAAGGCACCGTCCCCGAAAGGATAGACGGAGATATCATACGCCTTGCCGGCGGCATGATAATGCGCTACAGCGAGGACACCGACGCCATCAAGGCACTGGAGAAGGAAATCAACTCCACCAAAGTATGGGGCAAATTCGATCCTGACATCGTCGCAAAACTAAAGGATGCAGGTATCCCCCTTCACTTCCATGTAATCGGCAAAAAGCTTTTCAAGCAGGAATGGGCCGACGAATATGCACTTTCCGTCGTAGATGAGGACAAGAACAGCGTCTGGTTTGCCGTCGCCGGGGAGGACAATCTCCCTGGAGAAATTGCAGCCCCTGCCGCAGATGTCACATCAAAGGAAAAGGAGCTTGAGGAGAAGAAGAAGCATTTCGAAAAGGTGCTTGCACGCATGGCAGGTGCAAAAGAGCGCATCGGCGAGCTTGAAGCCTACAAGGCAGAAAAGCTGTCTGAACTTGACCTGCACCTCGCAACCGTTGCTGCTGCTCCCGCCGCAGAAGGCACCATCGTCACGCTTGAGGGTTACGCTCCCACGGAGAATGACGGCAAAATCACCGAAACCGTCGACTCCCTTGGCGTATTCTACCTGAAGGAAGAAGCAAAGACCGCAGACAACCCGCCTGTGAAACTCAAGAACAACTGGTTCGCCCGTCAGTTCGAGGTGCTCACAGACATGTACGGCCGTCCCGTCTACGATGAATTCGACCCTACGCCAATCCTGGGCCCCTTCTTCCTGCTGTTCTTCGCCATGTGTATGGGAGATGCCGGATACGGCATACTTCTCGTTCTCATAGGCTGGTTCCTCAAGAAGAAAGTTCCCTCCATGGCCGACATGGCACCTCTGGTGATGATCCTGGGCGTTGGAACATTCATTGTGGGCATCGTCCTGCACACCTTCTTCGGAATTAACCTGTATGAGGCGGCATGGGTACCGTCATGGCTCAAGAAAGTCATGATAAGCGGCACTGTGGCCGGTTACGATGCACAAATGGTCCTTGCCGTAGGCGTGGGTATTTTCCACATCTGCCTGGCAATGGTCGTCAAGTGCATTTGCTACACGAAGCGTTTCGGCTTCGCAAAGACCATCAGCAGCTGGGGCTGGACCCTGCTTATTGTAGGAGCCGTAATTACAGGAGGCCTTGCGCTTCTTGGAATCATCGACATGCCCGCCGTCAAGATAATACTTATCGTCCTTGGCATAGTGTCAGGACTTGGGATATTCATTCTCAACGACCTGCACCGCAATCCCCTTCTCAACATCGGCTCCGGCCTATGGGACACCTACAATACGGCAACAGGCCTCATGGGCGACGTCCTCAGCTACCTGAGACTCTACGCCTTGGGACTTGCCGGAGGCATGCTGGGAAGCACATTCAACATGCTCGCAGGCATGACGCTTGGCATAAACATCCCAGTCGTCAACTGGCTTCTGTTTGCCTTCATCATTCTCATAGGGCATATCCTTAACCTCGCACTTTCCTGCCTTGGCGCGTTCGTGCATCCTCTGCGTCTTACTTTCGTAGAGTATTTCAAGAACAGCGGCTTCGAGGGCACGGGAAGATTCTACAGACCTTTGAATAAACAACAAACAAAATAAAAACAAATCACTATGAACGAAATTTTAGGTTATCTCGGACTGGGGCTCATGCTTGGCCTCTCCGGTGTCGGCAGCGCAATCGGCACAACTATCGCCGGCAATGCTGCAGAGGGCGCCATGAAAAAAGCACCTGAGAAATTCTCGAGCTACATGATTCTCTCCGCCATGCCCGCTACCCAGGGTCTGTACGGCTTCCTCGCATTTATCCTCTGGGTTCTCGGAAAGGACGTAACATCCAACGGTCCCCTCTTCTTCGGCGTGGGCCTTGGCGTTGGCCTTGTCTGCCTCCTCTCCGGTATCCGTCAGGGCCAGGTTTGCGCAAACGGTATCGTAGGTATCGGCCAGGGACACAATCTCCAGACCAACACCATGATCCTTGCCGCTTATCCTGAGCTCTACGCTATTCTCGCTCTCGTGGCAACATTCCTCGTGTAACGGCGTGAAATGCAAACGGCTGTTTATCAGCCATTTAAACAAAAGGCTTTCCTCGTTTTCGGGGAAAGCCTTTTGCTTAATCACGTATATATCAATAAATTACATTTCACGCGGTCCAAAGATATCCGTGCCGATGCGCACCATCGTGGCACTGTGCCTTACCGCCACCTGCCAGTCTGACGACATTCCTATGGACAGTTCACGTATATGCGGATTCACAGCCTGAATCCTCTTGAACAGCCTCTCAATCCTTGCAAAATCCCTCTCCACCACATCCATGTCATCAGTATTGGTAGCCATGCCCATGATACCAATGATATTGACGTTCGGCAAAGAGGAAGACTGTGCTTCTGAAAACCTCGGACCTTCGGTCCTCGTCCCTCCCATTGCCGTCAGGGCCTGTGTGAAAGCAAGCTTTCCCCCATTCCCTGCCGCCAACGGGCCCCTCCCACTCATGTGCCGTGGGCGGCAACAGTTTTCTGAAGCACAGTCTTCCTCTTTGCCGATCAACGAAACAATCTCCTCTTCCGTGAATCCTTGTTTGGTTTCTTCTGCACCAAGGTGAAGTTCAAGAAGGACGTTGATGACCTTGCCATTCTGAGCACCCCAGTTATTGATCGCTTCCAGGAGATGGAAGGAATCTACGGACTGGACAAGGGAGACATAAGGGAGAACAAGTTTGAGCTTATTGGTCTGGAGATGGCCGATGAAGTGCCATTCTATGTCTGCGGGAAGCTGCGGAACCTTGGCTGCAAGCTCCTGGGGGCGGCTTTCGGCAAAAATGCGCTGGCCGGCATCATAAGCCTCCTGCAGCCTTTCTGCAGGATGGAACTTGGATACTGCAACGAGGGCCACCCCCTGGGGGATGGCCGCTCTGAGATTATTCAAGGCTTCAGCTATCATTACTTACGTCCTTTCTGCTGCTGTTTCTGCATTTCACGCTGCATCTTCTGGGCTTCTTCAAGCCTCTGCTGCCACTTGCTCTTAGGTGCAGGCTTGTTCTCTGCAGCCTTGAGCTTGGCGATAACCTTTTCGGGCTTTACGATCCACTTGCGGATTACCCATGTCTCTACCATCGTAATGAGGTTGGACAGCAGGTAGTAGTAGCTGAGACCGGAAGAAAGGTTGTTACAGACGAAGAACATCATGACAGGCATCATGTAGAGGCTCATCGCACGCATCATCTTGGCGTTGGGATCATCTCCTGTATTCTGGCCCTGCATGGTAATCTTGCTGTAGAAGAACATGGATGCAGCCATGAGAAGGGCGAAGAGAGAGATATGGTCCATGCCCAGGATGCTGGTTCCCCAGTGAATCACATCGTCATACGCAGAAAGGTCTTCTGCCCAGAGGAAGGGTTCCTGACGGAGCTCGATGGATGCCGGGAAGAAACGGAACATGGCCCAGAGGATAGGCAGCTGGAGGAGCATCGGGAGACAGCCTCCCATCATGTTCACTCCGGCCTTCCTGTACAGTTCCATGGTCTCCTGCTGCTTCTTCATGGCATCTTCCTGCTTGGGATACTTGGCGTTGATCTTGTCGATGTACGGCTTCAGCGCCTGCATCTGTGCCGATGAAGAATAACTCTTGTATGCGAACGGAAGCACGACAATCTTGATGAAGATCGTCATTATGAGGATGATGATGCCGAAGTTCGAAATAAAGCGGCTGAGCCAGTCGAACAGGGGTATGATCACGTATTTCGTGAATACGCCGATAATCTTACCGCCCAGAGGAATCACCTTCTCATACGCATGATCATAAGCCTTCAGGCCCTTGTAGTTGTTGGGGCCGAAGTAGAATTCGAAGTTGGCGGTACCGTCGCCTCCTGTCAGTTTAAGGTCTGCCTGCATCTGAGCGCTGCAGTTCATAAGGTCATGGCTGGGGCTGTCCTTGGGAACGAAATCGATGGCGAACTCGCCGTAGGAGAAGTTTTCTGGAGCACGCATGATGGCGCTGAAGAACTGCTGCTGGAAAGCGAACCACTCGATATTGTTGTTGAAACGCTTGGAACCCTTGCGGCCGTTGCCGATGTTCTCGGGCTTCTTGTCGTCCGGGAAGTAATAGTTAAGGCGGGAGTACTGAGTCTCGTTCTTGTAGCCCTTTTCAAGGCGGGCGATTGTAGCTTCGAAATCCACGGAAATGCTCCTGGAGCGGCTGGGATCAAGGTTCATGCCCACGAATGAAAGAGCCTCATTCATGGAGTAGGAGTCCTTGAGGAGCGTATATTTCTGCTCGATGTAACCGCCGCCTACAGGAAGGCGCATGACCACTGTCGAATCCGAAGAGGCCTCAGGAATATACTGGAAGGTGAACTTCCTGGTGTCGATAGCCGTAGGGGCATAAACCGTAAAACCAAGGCTGGTCTTCTCCGGCTGAAGGAGAACAAGGTCTTCCTTGCTGTAGGTTGTATAGTCCTTGACCTTTACTGAATACGGCTGTGCGCCGCGGGTAGTAAAGGTAACCTGAAGCTTTTCATTTTCCAGAGTTACCAGCTGAGACTCGGCTGCTGCAGCCTTGTTCAGAAGGGAATCGGAATAGACAGGAGCAGCTTGCGCGGACGGAACTGCAGCTTCGGCAAGTTCGGGATGTTCGGCCCTGTAGGCGCTGTCAATAAGCCATTGTGCATGTTCTTCTGCCCGTTTTGCCGAGTCAAGCTGAGCCTGGATTGCCTGCTGTTTCTGGACCTGGCGGCTCTGGTAGCCCATGAAGCCGAACAGGATGAGTGCTATAAGTACAAATCCGATAATTGAATTCTTATCCATCTTCTCTTATTCCTCCTTGGTTTCAAGATCGCGGATTTTCACCTTAAGGGCATCAAGGCGCTCCTTGGCCGCGTCAATCTTTTCCTGCATCTGCGCTTTGAGCTTTTCCGCACCCTTGGAGAGCGAGAAGAAGCCGATATTGTTCTCGTAAGTCTGGATTTCCTGCTGGAGGGCGTTGAACTGCTCCTTGAGCTTGTCCTTCTCCGTCATTGGCTTGCCGGAAGGTCTCTGGGAACCACCCTGACGGCGCTGTCCCCTGCCGCCGAAGCCGGGGAACTTTTCTGCCATGGCCTCACGGTATGCGGCGTTGACAGCGTCTTTCTCCTTGAAAGGAACAAAGCCTATTTCGTTCCACTTCTTGGCAAATTCAGCGGCTGCGCTCTCATCTCCTTCAAATGCCTTGATTTCCTCAATGAGCGCCTGCTTTGCGGCAAGGTTTGCCGAAAGGTTGCCCTGGCCGGCCGGACGGTTGTCCCTGGCTGTAAAGAATTCATCGCAGGCGGCACGGAAGCGTTTCCATATCTGCTCGGACTTCTTGCGGGGAACAGCTCCGATCTCCTTCCACTGCTTCTGCAGTTCGATGAGACGGTCTGTGGTGGCCTTCCAGTCCGTGCTGGTCTTGAGGGATTCGGCCTCTTCGATGATGGCCATCTTCTTCTCAAGGTTTGCATTCATGCTGTCCTTGAATTCGGTCAGGGATGCCCTCTTTCTTTCAAAGAACTTGTCGCATGCCGCGCGGAAGCGGTCGTATATTTTCTGATTGTCCTTGCGGGTGGCAAAGCCGATAGTCTTCCACTTTGCCTGGATATCTTCTATTTCCTTGCTCAGCGTGTTCCACTGGGTCGAAGAAGTGATTCCCTTTTCGGCAATGGCTTCGACCTGCTCGCAAAGGGCGGTCTTGGCTTCGAGGTTCTTCACCTGCTGCTCCTTGAGGCCTTCAAAATGGGCCTGGTAGCGCTTGTTGATAACCGAAGTCGCGGCACGGAAGCGCTCCCAGATTTCGTCGCGGTACTCCTTGGCAACGGGGCCGAGATCCTTCCACTGCTCATGGAGTTTCTGAAGTTCCTTGAAGGCTTCCACAACGTTCTCGTTCTCTGCGAGGGCTTCGGCCTGTTCGCAGAAAGCGGTCTTGGCCTCGAGGTTCTTCTTGAAGTCAAGGTCGCGGAGTTCGCGGTTGATGTCTACGAGGTCGTAGAACTTGGTGATATGGAGCTGGTAGGTATCGTTGATGTCGCGGAAATTCTGCTGCGGAACGGGGCCCACCTCCCTCCAGCGGTTCTGGATGTCCCTGAACTTGGGGAAGGCATCCTTCATGTCGCCGGGGTCCTCGACAAGGGCCTTCAGCTCTTCGATTATGGCCTGCTTGGTTGCAAGATTCTCCTCGCGGAGGGCGTCCTGCTGCTTATTGTATTCGGCACGTTCTTTCTTATACTCGACATAGAGGGACTTGAAGCCGGCCTCGATGGCGGCAAAGGGGCTCAGGGAACGGCTCTGCAGGGGGACGGTGCTCTCTACCTCCAAGGTATTCTCATCGGGCTCCTCCACGGTATCCTCCTCGCCGGCGTCGGCCTTTTCCTTGGAGAGACGCTTGTAGAAGGCCGATTTGATAGCCTCCGCCTCTTTTGACCTTTTCATGCGGTCCTCGCTGTCCTTGAGGGACTGGAAAAGCTCTGTGAGCTCTGCAAGATTCTTGTCTGCATAGTTCACGGCCGTCTCTTTTACCTCCTGTACTACATCTGCGGTTTCTGCAGGGATAACCTCAGGCTTGATTTCTTCACTCATAACTTATAGTTTATAAAGGTTTGTCAATTCTATATAGCTTACAAATATAAGAATTATTACTATTTTTGCAAAACAAAACAAGACCCAAGCATGCGCATAGATATTCTCTCCGTAGTACCCGAACTTCTTGACTCTCCCCTCAGCCATTCAATACCCGGCCGCGCCGTAAAGAAAGGGCTTGTGGAAATACATGTCCACAACCTCAGGAAATACGGCCTTGGGCCGCGCCAGACAGTAGATGACTACTCCTACGGCGGTGACGCCGGAATGGTAATGATGGTGGAACCCGTTTTCAGGTACATAGAGGAGCTCACGGCAGAACGCCATTACGATGAAATCATCTATATGGCTCCTGACGGTGAAATCCTTAATCAGGGAATCGCCAACGAACTTTCCCTGAAGGAGAACATCATAATCCTCTGCGGCCATTACAAAGGAATTGACGAGCGCATCCGCGAACATCTTATAACCCGCGAAATCTCCGTCGGAGACTTCGTGGTCTCCGGAGGCGAAATTCCCGCCGCCCTTCTTGCCGACAGCATCATCCGCCTCATCCCGGGAGTCCTCACCGATGAGACATCTGCCCTGTCCGACTCATTCCAGGACGGGCTTGTCTCCCCTCCGGTCTATACGCGTCCGGCATCTTTCAACGGATGGGACGTACCTGAAGTCCTGCTGAGCGGGAACCCGAAACTGATACGAGCCTGGCAGGACGAAAAGGCCGTAGAACGCACCCGTGAACGCCGTCCGGAGCTTCTGAAATAGTTTTTATAATTTACACAGAAAAACAGCCCGCAATCGCTGCGGGCTGTTTTCTGGTTAGTTAGTAGTGTATTCTTAACTTAAGAAGGTTAATTTGTTGGTTAGAAGAAGCGTTTCATTTTCTGATGCAAATATATGAATACTTTTTCGAAACGCAAAATTTTTCTAACTTTTCCTTCATTAATAAAAATTTTTAAAAATTGAGCGCCAACTTCACCGTCCAGTTGCGTGGAGCCTGAGGATAAACGCCGATTCCGGAAGAGACCGTATCCGTAGCCGGATCGTAGCTCTCCCATCTCCACCCGGAGGCATAGTAAAGGTTATTGAGGAGATTGTTCACATACGCAGAAACTACAAGGGACGAGCGGCCGATGAAAGATACGGTGCGCTGCACCATCAGGTTCATCACCCCATAGGCCGGAACGGTCATTTCCTCACGCATGGAATTGTCGAGGTACTGTTTTCCCACATATTTGTAATCGGCCGTGACTAGCCATTTCCTGGAAGGTGATGCTGAAAGACGTACCATTCCCACCGTGGAAGGAGACATAAGCATGGTGGTCTTCCCGTAATGGACAGCGTGAGTCGCTGAGTAATCCTCATACGGGACATAGGAGGTATAATCGGCAATCTCGTTGACTGATAGCGTAAGGTTGCCGTCGGCACGGAGCCAGCGGCTCATCTGCCAGGCGCCGGCAAGTTCAACTCCCCTTCTCCAGGCGCGGGGGACGTTCTCCTTGATGGCATATCCCGAAGACGAGAGCTTTCCCGTTTCAAGCAGCATGTCCGTATACTCCATCAGGTATACGTTTGCCGATGCAGAGAGCCTCCTGCCCCCGAACTGCCAGCCCAGTTCGATGTCGGTCATCTTTTCGGGGACTATATCGGCCCCGTCACCTTTGACGTTCTCCTTGATGTCTCCCCTGCCGGGCTCGCGGTTGCCGAGGGCGACGGACGCAAAGAAACTGTGCCGGCCGAAGAGCGCCTTGACGCCTGCCCTGGGGTTGAAGAAATCCCACTTCCTGTGATAATCGAGCATATCGGCAGGGTTTGAGCCGTATTCGATGAAATCGTCGTCCCGGCCGTCAAGATCGTAGCCGATGGTTCTGTATTGGAGGTCGGCATAGGCGGTGAGCCATGCGAAGGGATGGTATTCCGCCCTTGCAAAAACGTTGGCTTCCTTTTTCCAACCAGTGTTTCCGTACCAGTCCACATCCCCGTAATTGTAGGACGAGCCAAGCTGTTTTGTCCAAAGGAGTTCTCCCCAGTGGCCTCCCCTGTATTTGGAGAAGTTCACGCCCGCAGTGAGATCTAGCCCGCGCGTGCTGTAGCGGAGATTCGAATTCAGGACCCACAGGTCGTTGTCCATCATCTTGCGGTAAGTCATGTCGGAACGGGCGGGCGTTCCTTCCGGGAGGTCCGTAAAGCCGTAATTCTTCAGTTTCTTATTGCTTTTATAATACTCGTCGTAGCCTTCTCCATTGGTATAATTGAGAGTGGTGCTCCAAGCGAGGTTCGGCCTCAGGGCACGCGTGTAATTGCCCTGGAAATGGTTCTGGACGTAATTGTCTGTCTGGTTGGGATAATAATACACATTCCCCAAATCATCGTAATACTCTCCGGCACCGTTATATGTCCTGTCCTTCTTGTACTGCTCTATGTCTATGCCGTCCCAGGTGATTCCGCTACGCTGTTTTCCCCTCAGATAAGTAAAACGGAGGGACTGCCCGCGTCCAAGCCAGCCCAGCATGAAAAATGCCGAATTCGACTGCACGAATGCATTCCGGATATAACCGTCAGTGGTTCCCTTTGCATACGCCGCGCTTGCATACAGCCCGTGCCTGCTAATTCCGGTCGAACCCGAATGCGTGACCATCTGCGTATCGTATGAGCCCCAGCTGTGTTCCGTCCTGCCCCAGCCATTAGGCGTTGCAAATGCGGTGTTCATATTGATGCTGGCGCCGAAGGCACCCGCGCCGTTTGCGCTTGTGCCAAGGCCTCTCTGGACCTGTACGCCGGAAATCAGCGCCGTCAGCGCCGGAATATTAACCCAGAAGACTTCCTGGGACTCGGCGTCATTCAGGGTGATTCCGTTGAGAGTGACGTTAATCTGGGAGCCTTTGCTGCCGCGGATAGTCATTGCAGAATTGCCGAGACCGGTACCGCCTTCATTGTAAGTAACCACGGAAGGCAGCAGGTTAAGCGTCATCGGAATTGAATTGGATGGATTCTGGGACTCGAGCTGAGCCTTGCCCATTTCGGAAAAAGTGACAGGAGTGTTCTTTCCTGCACGGGATGCAGATACAACAACGGAGTCCAGGCGTTCAACCTTCTCCTGTGCCGATGCAACGGCACACACGGCAGCCAGAACTGCCACAAAGCATAGTTTTTTCATAAATCCTTACGGCGGTATCAACCGCATCAAGTTCAAAGGGTGTAATCTCAATCGGGAGTTTCCCGATACCCCTATATAATTTATTTTTTCAATTCAATCCTATACATCCGCGGCCAGTTCTTGCCCGTCAGGTAGACATGGCCCTCCGAATCCACGGCTATGCCGTTAAGCACATCTGTATCCTTGGTCCTGAGACTCGCGGGCAGAAGTCCCCTGCAGTCTACCGTTGCCTCCACCTTGCCGTTTGAGGGATTGATGATGGCAATCATGTCTGACGTATAGACATTGGCCCAGATCTTCCCGTCTATCCATTCCAGTTCGTTAAGGTACTGAAGGCTTCTGTCACGGAGTGTCACGCGAAGACGCTTCTGAACCTTGAGGTTGCTGTCAAGGAAATAGAGCGTAGAGGTGCCGTCGCTTGCGATGAGCTGTTTTCCGTCGGTGGTGAGTCCCCATCCTTCACGCGGATATGCCAGCGTAGCCTTGTAGGTGAGCGTTTTCGCATCGTACCTGAAGGCCAGCTTGTTTGTCCAGGTGAGGACATAAAGGTCATCGCCAAGGATCACGGAGCCCTCACCGAAATACTTCGATGACAGCTTCTTGATTGCCGTCACTTCCCCGGTCTCAAGGTCCACGGTACGGATTGAACTCTCTCCCCACTGCCCGGTGGTCTCGTACAGCACCCCGTCATGGAAGAACAGCCCCTGCGTGTAAGCATGGACATCGTGAGGGTACTCTGCCGTCACCTTTACCTTATACTCCTTCACCTGCGCACTTGAACAGGCGGAAATCAGGAGCCCGGCAACCAGGCCTATTATGCTGTTGATTCTCATAAGCGGTCACAAATTTAGCAAACTTTGGGACTATTTGCAAAATCGGTGCGGTTTAAGTAACTTTGCCACGCTAAAAAAGGCAGGACGATCTGTCGCGGCGCTTCGGCGCTGAGGAAAGTCCGCACAGGAAAGGGCGCCCGTCTGCGGAAAGCGCAGCAGGGAGTAATCTTTGGCACGCGATAACAGAAAACAACCGCCGCAAGGCAAGGGTGAAAACGCGGGGTAAGAGCCCACGACTATGCATGGCGACATGCAAAGGGTATCGCACACGGGCCTGCAAGACCAAATATACCGGCAGATTAAGGGCTGCCCGCTCTTTGCCGGGGGGTAGGTTGCGAAGATAAATGACAGATTCAAAAACAGAAAGCGGCTTACGGCCCTGCCTTTTTTGTAAAGAAACAGTTAACTTATACAATATGGTAACAATTGATGTAAAAGGCTGCGCATCCTTTGCCGATGCCGCCTCCCTGAAAGCCTACACCGCCAAGGCCCTCGAAGCCTTTGACGTTCTCGAATCAGAAAAAGGCGCAGGCAACGACTTCCTTGGCTGGAAGCACCTCCCCTCTGAAATCCCCGCTGAGATGCTCAATGACATTGACACCATCTGCAAAAACTGGAAAGCAAAAGGCGTAGACCTCGTGATTGCCATCGGCATCGGAGGAAGCTACCTTGGAGCAAAGTGCGTCATCGAGGCCCTTAGCCACAATTTCGCAAAGCAGCTCAAAAAGAAGGACGCCCCCGAGGTCGTCTTCGCCGGAAACAACCTCTCCGAGGAATATCTCGCCGAACTCATGGACCTTGCTGCAGAACGCAACGTTGCAGCCATTGTCATATCCAAGAGCGGTACCACAACCGAACCCGCCGTCGCCTTCCGTATCGTCAAGCAGTATATCGAAGAGCGTTACGGCAAGGCAGATGCAGCATCCCGCATCGTAGCCATTACCGATGCAAAGAAGGGTGCTCTCAAAACCCTTTCCACCCAGGAGGGATACAAGACTTTTGTCGTTCCTGACAATGTGGGCGGCCGTTTCTCGGTTCTCACCCCGGTGGGACTCCTTCCCATCGCAGCCGCCGGCCTCGACGTCAAGGGACTCATCGAAGGCGCCCTCGAAGCAGAGAAAGCCCTCGCCGTCAAATCTGAAGAGAACCCCGCAGTCGTATATGCCGCTGTGCGCAATATGCTTCATTCCCAGTGCGGCAAGTCAATTGAAATCCTCGTGAACTACAACCCCAAGCTCACTTATGTGGCAGAATGGTGGAAGCAGCTCTACGGCGAATCAGAAGGCAAGGACGGCAAGGGCATCTTCCCCGCCAGCGTCAACAACACCGCAGACCTTCACTCCATGGGTCAGTTCATCCAGGAAGGCTCCAGAGTCATGTTTGAAACCGTCCTCCACGTAGAAAAGGCCCAGAGGAACGTCGTTATCGGCACGGATGAGCAGAATCTCGACCAGCTCAACTTCCTTGCAGGAAAGCACGTCGAGCACTGCAACCACATGGCAGAACTGGGCACCAGGCTCGCCCACATCGACGGTGGAGTTCCCCAGATAAGCATATGCATGGAAAAGGTGGACGCAAAGAACCTCGGTTCACTCCTCTATTTCTTCGAGTTCGCATGCGGCATCAGCGCATACACCCTTGGCGTGAATCCTTTCAACCAGCCCGGTGTAGAGGCCTACAAGAAGAACATGTTCGCGCTTCTGGAAAAGCCCGGCTACGAAGAAGCCACAAAGGCAATCAAGGAGAGAATCTAATCCTCCCCCTTCATAACGGAATCTACGGCGGCGGCAACGTCGCCGTATTCGTATCCCCTCGAGAGTGCAAACTTCAGGAGCTTGAGCCTGCACTGAGGATCTCCCTTGAGGGAACGATACTTTGCAGCAACCACGCTTTCAAGCTTTCGCGCCGCCTTGGGCTCCTCGATCTCTGACATTCCTGAAGCGATGTCGGCATCGGAAATGCCCTTTGAGCGAAGCTGGAAGCGGATTTTCACCGGTCCCCAGCCCTGGATGGACGCCTTTTCACGGGCGAAGGCAGAGGCATAGCGCGCATCGTCTACGTATTTATCGGCAACGAGGGAGTCTACCACGCGCTTTGCCGCCGACGTGTCCCCTTCCAGGTCCCTGAGGGCCTTGGTATACATCTGGCTCCTGCAGTATTCAGCCTTGGAGCAAAGCCGCTGCAAACGGGAAAGACACTTTTCGTAATCCATGCGTATCAGAAATTGAATCCAAGGGCGAAGTACGCACCTATCTTCTCAGAAAGCGAATTGTAGTGGAGAGTGAGCCTGACAGGGCCGATAATGGTATTGTATGCATACGAGATGCCGGCACCCCAGAGGAGTTCACCCTCCGAAATAGCTTTAAATGCATCGAAATCGTAGCATACGTTGCCTGTCGCAGTCAGATAATGATTACTGCCAAGCCTGAGCCTAGTATCCATCCTGCCCACAGCCATGTTGTTTCTTCTGAAAGCGGCGTTGTTTATGCCGATGAAAGGAACCTGCTGGTCTATATACCTGCCGCGGAATTCGCTTCCTATGACATTTGCGTACGGTAGGGGTATGTTTTCTCCGATAATGGACCTGCCATATACCTGAGGGATGAAAGCCAGTCTGCCAAGGGTCAGGGGCAGCTTCGCATCAAAGGACACGACGCCGAAATAGTTCTTCTCCGAGGAGAAAAGATCCGTAAGGACCTCTGCACCTATTCCTGCCGACATTCCCCTCTCAGGGAAATACCCGTTGTCCAGACTTTCTTTCCTTACCGATGCGAAGAGGCTCTGCCAGTCCCCTTCCATCGCCGCGGCGTCATATTGTCCGACTACGGTGTCCGCCACCAGCTTTGTAGTATTATGGTAGGAATTCCTGATACCCAGGCTGTATTCGTTGCGTCCCTCGAACTTGTTGGAGATATACAGTTCCTGGAACGTGTTCAGGAACGTAGTATTGAAATAATTGGTACCGAGTATGACCGATGTCCTGTCCGTCCAGCGCAACTGTCCCCTCAGATGCACTGACGGGAAATTGGGCGTCACATAGGATGCATGCACATCCAGATAAGGATTGGTGCCGATTTTTGCAGTGACGTCCAACGAAGGGCCGCCCAGCGCATTCGTATTCAGGCCGAAGTTCAACAAGGCCGACACTATCTCCTCCGTATCTATCCTCATGCCGATTCCGAAACGGTGCACAGGGCCCTTCTGGCAGTGAATCCTAAGCCGATAAGGTTCCTCCGTGCCAAGGAGTTCGTAATTGATAAAATCAAATACGCCGCTGCCGAAAACAGCCGCCACGTCATCGTCCAGAATCCTGGTATTCACCAGCGAGCTGTCCTTGATATAAAGCTGCCTCCGGATATAGTTTGCGTCCTTCTCCCTGAGTCCCGTTATCTCTACCCTGTCGATGAGAACCGGCTTCCGGGAGATGTCCCTTGCAGGTTTTCCATGAAGTTTCAAGCCCTCGCCGCCGATAATGCGCCTGAGCGAATCCAGCTGCGGAGCGCAGGCTTCCGCGGCATTGTAGCCCCTCAGGAGCATGAACTCCACGGCCGTATCGTCGAAGCTCATCATGTTGAACTCCTTAAGATCCGGCTTTATCGTCAGGTCCACCGATGCCATGCTCCTTTCGAAGGAATCCACAGAGTACATCCTTATGGCACCCTGGACGATGCTCATTATGCTTTTTGCATTGCCACGGCTGGCTGCAGGTACATCCCGGAGCTCGATGCCGATAACGATATCGGCCCCAAGGTCCTTTGCAATGTCGGCAGGGAAATTGTTCCTCATGCCGCCGTCAACCAGCACCATGCCGCCGGTCTGAACCGGAGCGAAGAGGCCAGGGATGGACATCGTAGCCCTCAGGGCCATGTTGATGTTTCCGCTGTGCCAGACCTTGGCCTTTCCGGAGATAAGGTCTGTGGAGACGCATGCAAACGGAATGGGGAACTTGAAGAAATCCGTCGAGTCGGAATAGCCCACTGTCCTCGAGGAAATGATATGATTGACATTCTCTCCATAAGCGACTCCGGTAGGGAGACTGGAGATAAGGTTGTCCAGAACCATGCTGGTGGCATCTTCAATTGCAGTTGCGCTCGTGAACATGCCGTCCGTTATGTCTGAAATACTCTGTGAAAGGTCCTCGTGACGGTAATAGAAAGGGAAAGACAGGGCATACTTTTCCTTGTAGGCCTTGCGGTGATATGGAACGAACTGCGGGTCTACTTTGTCAGAAAGGGCCATCGACCAGTCTATCTCACGTATCAGTTCTTCCAGTTCCCCGGGGGTATAGCCGAGTGCGTAGAAACCGCCCAGAAGGCCTCCCACGCTGGTTCCAAGGACCATATCTATAGGGAAATTGTACTGCTCCATATACTTCAGTGCGCCCACGGTTGCCGCTCCCTTGGCGCCGCCTCCGGACAGGACCAGGGCAACGACGGGACGGTGCCGGCGGATGCTGTCTGAGCGGGCGCGCATGTATGCAACGGCTGCATCATCGGAGGGATCCAGGCCAAAGCCTGCCGATGAGAGTTCCTGGGCCACGGCGGCTGCGGCCGTAAATGACAGGAATATGGATAGCAGTATCTTTTTCATTTCTCTTTGTGTTTTCCGGCAAGAAGGCCGCAGGCCGCATAGATATCCTCTCCCCTTGAGGCTCTTATCGTTGCCATTACCCCAAGAGCGTTGAGACGGTCACGGAAGGCGGTCATTTCGGCCTCGGAAGCCGGTGAATAAGGGAAATCGGGAATCTTATGGAAACGGATCAGATTCACCCTGCACTCAAGGCCGCGGAGCAGTTTCGACAGCTCCTTGGCATGGGCGGGAGTATCATTCCATCCCTTGAATACAGTATATTCGAAACTCACACGGCGCTGGCCGGTGAAATCATACTTGCGAATGAGGTCGAGTATCTCCCTCGTAGGGAAAGCTTTCTCCACAGGCATCATTTCCACCCTCTCTACCGGATAGGGATTGTGAAGGCTCACTGCCAGATGGCACTTGGACTGGTCCAGGAACTCCTTCAGGCGCGGAAGTACGCCGATGGTGCTCAGCGTGATGCGCTTCGGACTCCATGCAAAGCCCCATGGTGCCGTTAGTATTTCCAGCGTCTTCTTCACGTTCTCCCAGTTGTCAAGAGGCTCTCCCATGCCCATGAAAACGGTTCCGGTGAGCTCTTCGGCCTCATCTACGGCAAGAAACTGGGAGATGATATCGGCAACGGAAAGACTGCCGTGAAAGCCCTGGCGGCCTGTCATGCAGAATTTGCAGCCCATTTTGCAGCCGGCCTGGGAACTGACGCAAAGGGTTTTGCGGTCCCCGTCGGGAATCATCACGGCCTCCACCGCATTGGAAGGGTCGCCGTCTACCGGGAACAGGTATTTGCGGGTGCCGTCGGATGAAGTGCGCACATCGACAGGCATGGCGATTCCCACCTCATATTTCTCGGAGAGTTTCTCCCTTGCAGCCTTGGAAAGATTGGTCATGGCATCCAGGGATGAAGCCCTTTTATGGTATATCCACTCCCCTATCTGCCTCCCGGCAAAAGCCGGCAGGCCTTCCGAAACGGCAATACTTACAAGCTCATCGGGAGTTTTCCCGCAAAGTCGAATTTTCATGTTGCAAATTTACGATAATTCGGGAGATTTTCATATCTTTGTAAGTGCGGTTTTACAGGATGCCCGCAAATGAAGAACTATTAAAAGAACCAGTATGGCAAAAGCACCAGAAGAAATCAATGCAGCCAAGCTCAAAGCACTGCAGGCTACCATTGACAAGATTGAGAAAGATTACGGGAAAGGCACCATCATGAAGCTGGGAGACCAGCCTGAATGGGATTCCTCACAGGTCATCCCCAGCGGTTCCATTTCACTGGACCACGCACTCGGAATCGGCGGATATCCCAAAGGCCGCATCATCGAAATCTACGGACCGGAATCCTCCGGTAAGACCACCCTCGCAATCCATGCAATTGCAGAGGCCCAGAAGATGGGTGGCATCGCAGCTATCATCGACGCAGAACACGCCTTTGACCGCAGCTATGCAAAGGCCCTCGGAGTAGACCTCGACACCCTCCTCATCTCCCAGCCGGACAACGGCGAACAGGCCCTCGAAATTGCCGACAACCTCATCCGCAGCGGCGCCGTGGATATCATTGTCATCGACTCCGTGGCAGCCCTTACCCCCAAGGCCGAGATTGAAGGCGAAATGGGCGACAACAAGGTAGGCCTCCAGGCCCGCCTCATGAGCCAGGCCCTCCGCAAGCTCACGGCAAACATCTCGAAAACAAACACTTGCTGCATATTCATCAACCAGCTCAGGGAGAAAATCGGCATCATGTTCGGAAATCCCGAGACCACAACCGGCGGCAACGCCCTCAAGTTCTATGCTTCGGTGCGTCTGGACATCCGCCGCACCACCCAGATCAAGGACGGCGAGGACGCCCTCGGCAACCACGTAAAGGTGAAAGTTGTAAAGAACAAGATGGCTCCGCCTTTCAAGAAGGCCGAATTCGACATCGTCTTCGGTGAAGGCATTTCCAGGAGCGGAGAAATCGTTGACCTCGGAGTTGAACTGGACATCATCAAGAAGTCCGGCTCATGGTTCTCCTACAACGACACCAAACTGGCCCAAGGCCGCGAGGCTGTGAAGAAGCTCATGATCGACAATCCTGAGCTCGCCGAAGAAATCGAAGCCCGCATCCGCGAGGCCATGACTAAGGTTCAGGACTGATGGTGAAAAGACACCTTTCCACATTTGCATCACTCGCATGGAACATCCTGCTGGTGATGCTTCTTTTTACCCTGTGCCGTCTCACATTCTTTGCCCTGAACAAGGGATTGTATCCTGAAGTGGGGGCGCCCGAGCTGCTCAGAATGTGCCTCGGAGGGCTGCGGTTTGATATATCGGCAATACTCTACACCAACTCCGTCCTGGTGCTTCTCTGGCTCCTTCCGCTTCCTGTCCGTGAGAAGGAGTGGTACAGGAAAACCCTGAAGATACTGTTCGTCGCGGCAAATTTCATCTGCCTGGCTGCAAATCTCGGGGATTCCGTCTATTTCCCTTATGTGAGTCACAGGACAACTATGGGAGTGTTTCAGGAGTTCCAGGGAGACGGACAGGTATTCAAGATTCTCCTGAATGAAACTGTCAGCCACTGGTATCTTCTTCTCGAAGGGCTCCTCATGCTGGCCGCGCTCATATGGCTTTATGCCGAGCCCGGAAAAGACAAAGCAAGATGGGTGGCAGCCGACTACATTCTCTCACTCGCCATCATCGCCGCCGTTCTCTATCCCTTTGTCGGAGGCCTCAGGGGCGGATTTGGTATCACGACGCGCCCCATTGCGCCTAATGACGCCAATCTCTATACCGACAAACCTCTCCAGACCGGTATAGTACTCAATACTCCGTTCTGCATGTACAGGACAATCGGAGAACAGCCTTATCCGGAGTTCAATTTCCTTGAAGACCCATCGGCAATATTTCCCACAAGGAAACACTATGCTTCCGAAGGCATGCGTAAAAAGAATGTAGTCATTCTCATTCTCGAGAGCTTTTCTGCCTCTTACAGCGAATATCTCACCGGTTTGCAGGGGCATCCGCAGCCGGGTTATATGCCGTTTCTGGATTCGCTCATGAAGGAATCCCTCATATTCCGCCACTCCTACGCCAACGGCCGCATCAGCATAGATGCCCTGCCGTCGGTCATGTGCTGCATACCTGCGATAACAGAACCGTTTTTCCTGAGCCTGTACAGCCAGAACATGATAAGTGGCATGGCGGCCGAACTGGGCAGGGAAGGCTATTCCAGCGCATTCTACCACGGTGCAAACCGTTCTTCACTTGCACTTGCAGGCTTTGCTCACCGCTGCGGTTTCCAAAGGGAATACTCCCGGGAAGACTATGCCGATGAGACCGACTTTGACGGCACGTGGGGAATCTGGGATGCCCCTTTCCTGCAGTACTTCAGGGAAGGTATCAGTAATCTCCCGGAGCCTTTCCTTGCAACAGTCTTTACACTCAGTTCCCACAATCCGTTCGCTCTTCCGGAAGGCGTATCATACCCGGAGGGCTCTCTTCCCATACACCGTGTAATCCGGTATTCCGACGATGCCCTCAAGGCGTTTTTCAGAGAAGCCCAGAAAGAGCCCTGGTTCAATAACACGCTGTTTGTAATCACGGGTGACCATACAGGAGTGACAGACGTGGACGAATATAAGACCGACAACGGACGCTACCTTATTCCCATTCTCTTTTACACTCCGGACGGATCCCTGAAAGGACTGAGGGAAGGAACCGCCCAGCAGCTGGACATAAAGCCCACGGTATATGGCTACCTCGGTTATGACAAGCCGTTCATGAGCATGGGTGTCAATCTTCTTGAAACGCCGGATGAAGAGACTTGTGCATTCTACTACAACGGGCTGTACGAGTTTGTCTCAAACGGATATCTCCTGACATTCAATGGAACCGGTTTCAGCGGCCTGTACCATTACACCACTGATCCTTTTCTGAATGAGAATCTGATATCTGTGGAAACGGAAGTGGCAGAAGATATGGAAATCCGTTTCAAGGCTCGCCTTCAGCAGCTTAACAGCCGCATGATCAACAATCAATTGACAGAAGACTGAATCCTGCATCCAGACAGTTTGCCGGCGTGTTCCTCAGAGAGTACGCCGGCTTTTCTGAGCCCTTCAACGGTACACTCCCCTGCCGGATGATGCTTCCTGTAGAGCACAATTCCGTGAGCTTCGCTTTTTGAGATATATGGATGCTTGGAGAGTTCCTCCTCCGGAAGGGACCACAGAGGATAAGGTTCCGGCCTGGAACAGATTATCAGGTCTTTGAGCCCGTCGTACTTCTCCCTGTCGAAATTCCGTATCTCCATCAGCTGTTCAGGCCTGGAAAAGCCTCCGAGGGCTTCCCTGTAAGAGACAATCCTGGAAGCGAACCACGGGCCGATTCCGGGAAGCTCGACAAGGGCGGCGCTGTCGGCCTTGTTGATATCTGTCCTCGGGATGTCGATGAACGGTTCGAGGCGGCTGAAGACTGAATCGGCAACGACGAAGGACCTGGCAAAATCTTCCGGTTTTCTGAAACGTCCGCCCTTTTTTCTGTAATTGTCGATGGCCTTCGCCTGCTTTTCAGAAAAGCCAAGGCGCTGAAGGTCAGTCACTGAAACGGTGTTTGGATCGAATCGGAAGGATTCCGCCTTACGGGGGACAATCCTGTCCCTTGCACTTGCCACGGATGCCTCCCTTGCAGATTCCCTGCGGATAACTACCGGGGAATCGTCCTTTACTTCCTCTGCTTCAGATTCCTCAAGGATACGCCTTGCGAGTGCGGCATCAACCACGTAGACCGTATCGGGACGGTCCCGGTCTGCCGCAAGTTTCAGTGAGGCAGCCCTGTGAATGAACAGGGCAACCTGATAGCCGATGATAAGGAAAACGAGCGCTATGGCTCCGACCGTGAAACTTCCTGAGAGCCCGCTATGAGTTTTCCCCTTCTTCCTCTCCTTCTCCATATCTCTGCTTCTTTCGGGGTTTTGAAGGCTCTGCGCCTTCCACTACTATTACAATCTCGCCCTTGGGGGCATGTTCATCATACCATGCGGCCACCTCTTCCAAGGTACCGCGGCGGTGTTCTTCATGGACTTTCGAAATCTCCCTGGCTACGGAACAGCGCCTCGACGGGCCGAAGAACTCTGCCATCTGCTGCAGGGTCTTGACAAGGCGGAACGGCGATTCATAGAAAACCATGGTCCGTGTTTCGTGGGAAAGCTGCTCCAGAAGGGTCTGGCGACCCTTTTTCTGAGGGAGGAAGCCCTCAAACACAAAACGGTCGCAGGGAAGGCCGGAGGAAACGATGGCCGGGATACAGGCCGTGGGCCCGGGAAGCGTCTGGACCTCGATTCCTTCATCGGCACAGGCACGGGCAAGGAGGAAACCGGGGTCCGAGATGCCGGGGGTTCCGGCGTCTGAGACGAGCGCTACCTTGAGCCCGGATGCTATCCTTTCCTTGACGGCCTGGACCTTTTCGTGTTCGTTATACTTGTGGTGGCTTTCCAGCCTGCCGTGAATGTCATAATGCTTGAGAAGCACCGACGTAGTACGGGTGTCCTCTGCAAGGATGAGATCCGCCTCCCTGAGGATGCGGATCGCCCTCAGGGTCATATCTTCAAGGTTTCCTACCGGAGTGGGAACTATGTACAGGATTCCTGGCATGGTCAGTCAAAGAGAGAACCGGTAAAATTATCCTCGGGTTCCTGGGGTTCGGCAGTTATGTCGAGACCGGTGAAATCCACTTCCTCATCCTCCTGCGCCTGAAGTTCGGCGGAATACTCCTTGAGTTTCTTCTCAAGGGCATAAATCTGTTTCTTCAATCCGAAGAGTTCTTTTTCGAAATCTTTCAGTTTTTCTGCGTGCGTTTTGTCCATAAATGACTATCTTTGTCAAGTCAACATAACAAATTAAGGAAATGTTTTTGGAAAATGCAAAAAAAGCAGGCTGCATTGAAGTAATTTGCGGCTCAATGTTCTCAGGAAAGACCGAAGAACTCATCAGAAGGCTCAAAAGGGCACAGTTTGCAAAGCAGAAGATAGCCACCTTCAAGCCCACCATCGACAAGAGATACTCAGACCTCGACGTAGTCTCGCACGATTCCCACAGCATTTCCTGTACTCCTATAAAGTCTCCCTCCCGCATGCTCCAGATTGAGCCTGACGTTCAGGTCGTGGGAATTGACGAGGCCCAGTTCTTCGACGACAGCATCGTCGACGTGTGCCAGGAACTCGCAAAGAGAGGCGTACGCGTTATCATCGCCGGCCTTGACACGGACTTTATGGGCAAGCCCTTCGGCCCCATGCCGGGTCTCATGGCAATCGCCGAGGACGTACAGAAGGTACACGCCATCTGCGTCCGCTGCGGTTCCCTTGCAAACCATTCACACCGCCTGTCAGACAGCAAGAAACTGGTAGTCCTCGGAGAGAAGGAGTCCTATGAGCCCCTATGCCGGGAGTGCTATTACAAGGCGATAGAAGAGGACAAGGCATGAGTTTCAAGGAGTATATAAACGAACACATCAAACCCTATATCTACATCTATGGTGATGTGGATACCGTGAGTGCGGCAGAAAGGATCAAGTCCGGAATCTGGTTCAAAGGGCCTAACGCCTGGATTCTGGCCTTTGCCATCATTCTGGCCTCGGTGGGCCTGAATGTAAATTCCACGGCAGTTATCATCGGCGCCATGCTCGTTTCCCCGCTCATGGGGCCTATCATCGGCATGGGACTCGCCCTGGGGACGAACGACCTGGACCTTCTCAAATCGGCGGCGAAGAACCTCCTGGTGATGGTTGTGATTTCGCTGCTGGCATCGGCACTGTTCTTCCTTATCTCTCCCCTGTCACTTGTAAATCCCACGGAACTTGAAGCGAGGACGAGCCCTACCATATATGATGTGCTCATCGCCCTGTTCGGCGGCCTTGCAGGGATACTGGAGAACAGCCGCAAGGAAAGGGGCACCGTGCTTTCGGGTGTAGCCATTGCGACGGCCCTCATGCCGCCGCTGTGTACAGCAGGCTACGGCCTTGCCAATCTGAATGCGCATTTCTTCTTCGGCGCCCTGTACCTTTTCATAATCAACAGCGTATTTATAGCCCTGGCCACTTATCTCATGGTGAAATACCTGAGATTCAGGACGGTTACGGGCATAGACGAAAATACAGCCAAGAAACGCCGCAATTTCATAACGGCAGCCCTTGTAATAGTGCTTGTGCCAAGTATCTGGTCGGCATTCAATCTCATAAGGGAGAACAATTTCGAAAGGAACCTGCGAAGCTTTGTAGAGGATAACCGCCTGGTGGGTCCCCGCAGCTACATATACGAATACAATGTACGCGGCCGCCACGCGAACCTCTCGATCGCAGGAGAAAACCTTACCGACAGCCTCAGGCAGGAGTTTTTCAAATCGGCGGCGAAGTATAAGATAAAGCAGTCGCAGATTACTCTGGCAGAGCATTCCATCGGCCTGTCCCAAAATGAGATGGACGCCATCATTGCCGAAATTTACGACAAGACGGACGCCGAACTCACGGAAAACCAGTCTATGATTGAGGCCATGCAGGCACGCATAGACGAGCTGTCATCCATGGTGGAAGAGCTCAGACAAAAAACTGACTCCCTCAGCGAGGAAGTCAGTCTGAATGAATATTTGGAGAGTCCTATTTCAGAACCCCAAGCTCCTTTCCAACCTTAATAAAGGCTGCGATGGCCTTGTCAAGGTGAGACCTCTCGTGTGCGGCGGAAAGCTGCACGCGGATACGGGCCTGCCCCTGAGGAACTACGGGATAGTAGAAGCCGGTCACGAAAATACCTTCTTCAGCCATTCTGGCCGCGAATTTCTGGGAAAGAGGAGCATCATAGAGCATAACTGCACAGATGGCACTCTGGGTGGGCTTGATGTCAAAGCCCGCGGCCATCATCTTCTCACGGAAGTAAACCACGTTCTCCATTAGTTTGGTGTGGAGTTCGTCGGACTCTTCGAGGATGTTGAAGGTCTCGATTCCGGCGGCGGCGATCATCGGAGGAATGGAGTTGGAAAACAGATAAGGACGGGAGCGCTGACGGAGCATGTCGATAATCTCCTTGCGGCCGGTCGTGAAACCGCCCACGGCGCCTCCGAAGGCCTTTCCAAGGGTTCCTGTGAAGATGTCGATGCGGCCGTAGCAGTCAAACTTTTCTGCAACGCCATGACCGTGCTCGCCTACCACGCCGGCGCTGTGGCTTTCATCAACCATCACCAGGGCGTCGTATTTTTCGGCAAGGTCACAGATTTTGTCCATAGGGGCGACGTTGCCGTCCATTGAGAATACACCGTCGGTCACGATGATGCGGAAACGGCATTTCTGCGCTTCCTGAAGCTTGGCTTCGAGGTCGGCCATGTCGGCATTGGCATAGCGGAAGCGCTGGGCCTTGCAAAGGCGGACGCCGTCAATGATGGATGCATGGTTCAGGGAATCCGAGATGATGGCGTCGTCTGCGGTGAAGAGGGGTTCGAATACGCCGCCGTTTGCATCGAAGCAGGCAGCGTAGAGGATGGTGTCCTCTGTATGGAAGAACTTGGATATCCTGGCCTCAAGTTCCTTGTGAAGGTCCTGGGTGCCGCAGATGAAGCGGACGGACGACATGCCGTAGCCGCGGTCTTCCATAGCTTTCTTTGCCGCTACTGCAAGTCTGGGATTGTCGCTCAGTCCAAGATAGTTGTTGGCGCAGAAGTTAAGTGCCCTGGAGCCGTCCTGGAGGGTTATTTCGGCACTTTGGGGCGATGTAATTATACGTTCTTTCTTGTAAAGTCCTGCATTTTCAATACTATTAAGTTCCTGCTGCAGGTGCTGCTGAAATTTTCCGTACATGGTATATAGTTTTTTGTGTTTTCAAATTTAGTAAATTAATATTGATTTTATACAAAAAAGCCGCTAAATTTGCAAAACATTAAGTAACAAACCGCATTATAATGACAAACGTACTAGTTATAGGTTCCACCGGACAGATTGGCTCCGAACTCACGATGAAGTTACGCAGGGAAATTCCCGGCAGCACGGTTGTAGCCGGTTACATCCCCGGCGCAGAACCCAAAGGCGAACTTCTTGAAAGCGGCCCGGCAGAGATAGCCGACGTAAGGGATGCAAAGGCCCTTGCCGATATCGTTTCAAAGTATAAGATAGATACCATATATAATCTTGCGGCGCTGCTGTCTGCAGTTGCAGAGCGCAAGCCTCTCCTCGCCTGGGACATCCAGATGAACGGACTCCTCAATATCCTTGAGGTTGCACGCGAGAAAGGCGTAGCCGTTTTCACGCCCTCGTCAATCGGCTCCTTCGGCCCGGAAACCCCTCATCAGGGAACTCCGCAGGACACCATCCAGCGCCCCCGCTCAATGTACGGCGTTACCAAGGTTGCCACAGAACTTCTCAGCGACTATTATTTCCACAAATACGGCGTTGACACCCGTTCCGTACGTTTCCCGGGCCTTATCTCCTACACTACCCTTCCCGGCGGCGGCACCACGGATTACGCCGTTGAAGTTTACTATTCCGCAGTCAAAGGAGAAGAATTCGTATGCCCCATCGCCCCCGGCACATTCATGGACATGATGTACATGCCTGATGCCCTCAAGGCCGCCGTAGACCTCATGCAGGCCGATCCCTCCCGCCTCAAGCACCGCAATTCCTTCAATATCGCATCCATGAGTTTCGAGCCCGAACAGCTCTTCGCAAAGATCCGCGAATACGTACCCGGACTCCGCGTCCGCTACGAGGTGGATCCCGTGCGCCAGGCAATCGCAACCTCATGGCCGGACAGCATGGATGACAGCTGCGCCCGTGAGGAATGGGGTTGGAAACCGTCATATACACTTGACCAGATGACACAGGATATGCTGCTTCATCTGAGAGAAAAATTATTGTAATCGTTTGTATTTTTAGAATCGAAACATATTATAACACATTTAAATATTGATAATCAATAGATTAGCATATTTTTTAAAAAATATTCAAAAAAATCTTTATAAAAAATTTGCAAATCAAAGAAATTGTCGTACCTTTGTATCCGGATTGAGGAAGTAAGGGTTCTCCTCACGGAATCAATCTATTGGTTATTAGTTTTAGTGTTATTAATTATGTGGTTAGTAGGAGCGTCCGCCTGTGAAGGTCGACGCTTTCTGTTTTATATAATATCTGCAGCACGAATGGGAACAAAAAAAGGCGCCTTGGAAGGCGCCTGAAGAGGTGCGAAGCGGAATCGAACCGCTGTAGCAGGTTTTGCAGACCTGTGCCTGACCACTCGGCCATCGCACCGTAAGGGAATGCAAAGTTAAGCCCTTTTTTGAAATATACAAAATTATTTTTCCGGCTTCTTCTTGTTGAAGATTACAAACTCCGACATGTAGAAATTGAAGAGGCCGGAGAAGCACAGACCTATCATGTTACATATCACCGGTTCGATGGAGTAGTCCTGCAGCCAGTCAATGCTAACGAAGAGGAAGTGGACACCCTGCATCACGATGAACTTTATGATGAACGCCCCTACCCCGGCTGCGTTATAACCGGCAAAATGGCGCCAGAAGGACCTGGCTCCGCGATAGGACACCCTCTCTTTCCAAACGAAGAAATACGCTATGATGAAATTCGTCATGGCGGCGACTTCGAAGGAGATGACCGGAGCTATCCAGTAACTTCCCCAGTAATTGCCGCTGAAAACATAATGGGAGAGAATCCAGTGAAGTCCAAGGTCTACGATTGTCCCCGCCAACGACGTCAGCGAAAACAATACCAGTTTTTGGAGGATTTCCTTGAAACTTCTGCTCATAGCAAAGACAAAGGTACAATTATTTTTGGGATTGTCAGCATTTTCATCTAAATTAGCACCACTAAAACCCAAACCCAAATGCCCGACTATACTATTAGTGTAGAGAAAATGTTCAAGGCGAAGTTCGGCCCCAAAACGCCGAAGCTTCTTATCAGCCTTGGCCGCAAACTCCTTCATGAGGATTGGCTGAACGAATTCTTCCGCCGCGGTTATACCGGTGTGGAATTTGCCGAAGAGACCCTCAAGTATCTGAACGTCACAATCAACGTCGAAGGCCTCGAGAATCTGAAGAAGGACGGCACTCTCTACACAATCGCCGGGAACCATGCCCTAGGCGGAATCGACGCCATAACTATGATTGCGGTTTTCGGCCGGCATTTCGACAGCAATCTCAAGTGCATGGTGAACGATTTCCTCATGAACCTCCACCAACTGGACGGTTTCATGATTGCCGTAAACAAGGTATCACACGTACAGGCCCGTGAACTTGCCAGGGAGACAGATGAAATCTACTCCTCCGACAACCAGATTTTCATGTTCCCGGCCGGAAAAGTCTCCAGAAAGATCAAGGGTAAAATCCAGGACGACGTCTGGACCAAGACTTTCCTCACCAAGAGCATAAAATACCACCGGGACATAGTTCCAATGCACTTTTACGGCAGGAACACGTGGCGCTTCTACTTCGTTGACTGGATTGGAAAAGTGACCGGCATCAACAAGAAATTCCCACTAGCGATGGCACTTCTTGTCGATGAGCTCTACCGTGCCCAGGGCAACACTTACAGGCTGGTTATAGGCAAGCCGATTCCCTGGAGTCATTTTGACAGTTCAAAACGCCCCATCGAATGGGCACAATGGGTAAGGGAGAAAGTGTACGAGTTATGAAAACTATAATTTCCCCTGTAGACAAGGCCCTTCTGAAGGCCGAACTTAATGAAAAGACATTCCTACGTGAAACAAACCGCGCAGGCAACCACCTCTATGTAGTGGGGCCCGAATCGGTCAATGTAATACGCGAAATCGGCAGGCTGCGCGAGATCGCCTTCAGGGACGGAGGCGGCGGAACCGGAGAAGAACTCGACATCGACCAGTTCGACACCGACCCCGCATACGGATACAGGCAGCTTGTCCTCTGGGATCCGGAGGCCGAGGAAATCATCGGCGGCTACCGCTTCTGCCTGTGCGACAGGGCGGTCTACACAAGGGAAGGCCAGCCGATTCTCACATCGTCCCACATGTTCGAGTTTTCGAGGAAGTTCCTCAATGATATACTGCCTTATACCCTTGAACTCGGCAGGTCGTTCATCTCCCTGGATTACCAGAGCTCGAAGGCGGGTTCAAAGATGCTCTATGCCCTTGACAACCTGTTTGACGGCATTGCGGCCCTGGGTGTACTCTACCAGAACCGCATCAAGTTCCTGTTCGGCAAGATGACCATATACAGGGAGTATCCTCAGGAAGCGCGTGAGATGATTATGGTCTTCCTGAAAAAGTACTTCGGCAAAGGCCGCCGCCTCATCCATATCAGGAAGGAAGTGAAGGTGGAGAATCCCAGGAAGTATTTAAAGCTGTTCAAGTCCGGGAACTTCAAGGATGATTATAAGATACTCAAGACCGAGGTAATGAAATTCGGAGTTTCAATCCCTCCTCTTGTGAATACCTACATGAACCTGTCCCCTACCATGATTTATTTCGGGACCGGCATCAACGATGAGTTCGGAGATATCTACGATTCAGGTATCCTCCTTGCCTTCGACGAGTTGTATCCCGAGAAAATTGACAGGCACTCGAAGTCCTTTGCCCGCCAGGGTCTGAGGAAAATCAAGGCCATCCTCAAGAATTTCCAGAAAATCCACAAGGTAAAGTAGCCTACTCCCTCACCGTGATGTGGAAGCAGGTCTGTTTCCTCTCGTATTTGACATAACAGGCTTTCCGGTCGTGAAGATCCTTCAGGACCTGTGAAAGCACGGCCCTCAGGTATTCCGGAGGGACGTCTTCATACGGACGGCCGCGAAGGTCCGGCACTTTGACATAATGCCAGTAAGATATGTCGAATGTGGTCCCGTAACGGTGGGTGGAATTCTCAGACGCATTGGTATTGCCCCTGCGCAGTTTCTTGACATCCTCTTCCGTCCTGAGTACGGACGTGATTACCAGTTTGTTGGGATTAAGGCCCTTGGAGGCCAGTGAGTCCAGGAAATTGGCGCCTATCCTGTCCAGAAGGGCCTTGGCGTTTGGAATCAGATAAGGGATGGAATGGGTAAGCGAGTCCACCACGTAAGAGTCGGTGTCTTCAAGAAGGACAAGTTTCTTCTTTGCATGCTCTGCAGCGGCCCTGTCTGCCACCGGAGGCACTCCGATTGCCTGGGCCATGCGAAGCTGCACATCGTTCAAATCTGCGAACTCGCGCGCAAACTTTACATCGTAAACCCTCTTTGGATGATTTTCTATCGGCCCGAGCGCAAGCCACCTTTTTTCCTGGATGCAACTCCTTGCGGAGAAGAAAGCCCAGGCCAGCAGGATAATAGCGGCCACAAGTAAAGAAACGCGGAAATAAGCAGTCTTTTTCATACACTACAAATGTAGCAATTAATTGTCTTTTCTTAAAATCTTTACTAACTTTGTAAGTTACGGGATAAAATGTCCTATGAATGATAATATGAGTGAAGAGAAAACACAAGCAAAAAGAATCCAAACTTCAATCCTTAACGGAGTTGAAAGAAAAATCCTGATCGCAATAGCGAACAAACTCCCCCACTGGGTTACATCGGACATGCTCACTTTCGTGGGTTTTTTGGGCGCCCTCATTATAGCAACTGGTTTTGCGCTGTCCAACCTCAATCTCAACTGGCTATGGCTCACATGCTTCGGCCTTTTTGTCAACTGGTTCGGCGACTCCCTTGACGGAAGCCTCGCCAGGGTGCGCGGCACTCAGAGAAAAACTTACGGGTTCTATATTGACCACAATGTAGATGTCATCAACGAAACCATCATGTTCGTCGGTGCAGGTACAAGCCCCCTGGTAAACATGTCGTTTGCCATGCTGGCTCTAACCGCGTACTTCATGCTCAGCATTTATGTCTACATCAACTGCCACCTCAAGGGAGAGCACAAGCTTACCTATGCAGGGCTGGGACCCACTGAATTCCGTATCATCGTAGCCATAGTGTGCATTCTGTTCATGTACATTCCCTGGTTCAGTGAATGGAAAAAGGACATCGTCCTCTTCCACAACCAGTTCAGCGTGGGCCTCTTTGACTATATTACCGTAGCCATCGCACTTCTGATTTTCGGTTTCTATCTCATCAGTTTCCTCAAGGATGCCGCATATTTCAAGAAGATAGACCCCATCAAAAAACCTGAAGACAATAAGTAAAGAATGGTAATAACCCCGGAACAGGCTCCGCAGCTTCATCCAGTATTTGGAAAGAAAGGAGGCAAAACCCTTTTCAAACTGGCTTTGAAACTCACGGGGATAGACAAGGTAAACGCCCTGCACGACCGTGTAGAGAAACTTGGCGTATCACCGGGGCCTGATTTTGCGAAAGCCATTCTGGACGAAGTCGGAGTCGATTTCAATATCGGCAATGCCGATCGCCTGGACAATCTGCCGGACGGGCCGTTCATCTTCATAGCCAATCACATCTATGGCCATCTGGACGGCATCTGCCTGGTGGATTTGTTCGGACACAAGCGCCCTGCATCGAAGGTCATGGTGAACGAGTTTCTGATGTGGATTCACGGTCTCGCACCGAATTTCATCTCTGTCAATCCCTCTACAGACACTTCCAAGGGCACTACAGCGACCAGCATCAACGGAGTAAAAGCGGCCTTGCTTCAGATTCGCGGCGGAGAACCCCTTGGAATCTTCCCTGCCGGAGCCGTTGCAGACCTCAAGCCAAAGGAAGGATGGACCGTAAGTGAAAGGGACTGGCAGGACGCGGCAATCCACCTGATACGAAAAGCAGGCGTTCCCATAGTTCCTGTCCGATTTTTTGACGGCAACTCAAAGTTCTACTACCTTCTTGGCCTCATCCACTACAAGGTGCGTTTCCTGCGGCTGTTCCACGAACTGTTCAACAAGAAAGGGACCTCACCCCGGGTAGGAATCGGAGAGACTATAACAGTAGAGCAGCAGAAAGCTGTTCCGGACGATGAATTCAAACAATTCCTCAGAAGCAGCGTCTACGACATGCCGCTTCCGAAGGAGTTCACAAAAAGATCTGAACTATGGAAGTAAAGACAGTGCTTCTAACAGGAGGAAGCAGCGGAATTGGCGCTGCAACGGCAATCTTGCTCGCTAAAAACGGGATCAAGGTCTATGCCGGGTCCCGCCGCGGCACCGTAGCCGATTCCCACCCCAACATAGTTCCCGTCAAACTGGACGTGAATGATGCCGAAACCACAAAACTGGTGGTTGAGCGCATCGTCCAGGAAGAGGGCCGTCTCGATGCCGTAATCTGCAATGCCGGCGCCGGAATATACGGTCCGCTCGAAGGCACGACGGAGGAAGAAGCCCGTGAACAGTTCGAAACCACCTACTTCGGTTCATTCAAGACCATCGAAGCCTGCCTGCCGGTTTTCAGGAAACAGAATTTCGGCCGCATCATAACCGTCACCTCCGTGATGGCCGTCCTGCAGCTTCCGTTCCAGGGCTTGTACTCCAGCGCAAAGGCCGCCCTCCTCTCCCTCTCGCAGTCCCTGTCACTGGAGCTGAAGGGAACCGGCATCGAATGCTGCAGCATACTTCCCGGAGACGTATCCACCGGTTTCACATCGGCAAGAAAGAAGACAGAGGCAGCACGGAGGGAAGATTCGCCCTACAGGGAGAGAATGGAGAAAAACCTGGCCAAAATCGAAAAGGATGAACTGGGCGGCATGGCCCCGTCCGTGATCGCAAACGCCATCTTCAGGCAGCTCGGGCGCCGTCACATGGCAGTCAGGGTCATCCCCCGCATAGACTACAAGGCAGTAGGATTCCTTGTAAGGGTCCTGCCTGCAAAGTGGGTTCTCTCGATACTTAATCTCATCTATTGAAAAGGTTTGCCCTCATATTGGCTCTTGTTCTCGCCGGCATCAACGCAGTGGCGCAGAGCACCCGTGTGAGAGGTAATGTCTTTGACGCAGAAACAGGCGAACCCATCCCCTTTGCAAGCGTATACTTTGACGGCACCACAATAGGAGTTTCAACAGACCTCGAAGGCCACTTCAGCCTTGAGACACGTTCCCCGGAGGCAAAGGTCCTGTCGGCCTCACTCATTGGGTATTTCTCCGAATCCCATAAAGTTACGCCAGGCTCATTCTCGGAGCACAGTTTTTATCTGAAGCCCGACATAAGCCAGCTGAATGCCGCCCTCGTAAAGCCAGACAACCGCTACATCAAGTCCATACTGAAAAAGATCGACGCCGCGCGCCAGATCCACAATCCGGACAATCTGGAGGACTGGACGTCCGGACTGTATTCCAAAATAGAACTTGACGCCACCAACCTGGACGAGATAATGAGGGTTCCGGTCCTGAAAAAGAATCTCGGCTTCATCATGGAGTTTGCCGACACTTCCGTCGTCACCGGCAAGGCAACCTTCCCTTTCATGATATCCGAAAGCAGGTCCGAACTCTACCATTCCAAAGAAAGGGGAATAAACAAGGAGAAGATCATTGCAAACCGCATTTCCGGCTTCCAGGAGGACAATACAATCAGCCAGTTCACCGGTGCATTCCTTCTGAAAACCAACTTCTACGACTCCTCCATCGACATCTTCAAGGTGAGGATTCCGAATCCCATTGCCGAAAGTTCCCATATCCTGTACAACTACTATCTTGTAGACAGCCTGGAGGTAGAAGGCCGGAAGACCTATGTCCTCCGATTCCACCCCAAAAAGCTCGTCACGTCTCCGACCTTCGACGGCCAGATGATGATAGATGCACAAGACTTCGGAATCAGGAACGTGCAGGCTACGCTCTCCACGGAATCGTCAGTGAACTGGATACGGCATATCTACCTGGATATCCGCAATACGCGCCTCCCGGACGGGCATTGGTTCCCCAAGGAGGAAGAGCTGTTCATGAACCTGTCCCTGTCCCTGAACGAAGAATCCAGGATCATCTCTGCCGTAGCCAACAGAAACCTCGTATACGACACGCCACGGTTCGGAAGGGTATCGGACTCCCCTATCATGGATGAGAAACCTTCCGTCATCGTGCCGAAGAACATAGCCCGCAGCGAGGAAATGTGGGATGCGCTCCGTCCGTATGCTCTCACGCAAAGGGAGAAGGACATCTACACCATGGTGGAGACCGTCCAGGATACACGCACATACAAAGTGCTGTATGCCATTGCCCGCATGCTTGCCGTAGAGTATCTCGAAATCAAGCCTCTCAAATTCGAATTCGGCATGTGGGACCACACCATTGCCATGAATGACGTAGAAGGCGTCAGGCTGCAGTTGGGAGGACGCACCACCCATGACCTTACGGAAAGATTCCGGCTGGGAGGCTATCTCGCCTATGGTACAAGGGATAACGGATTCAAATGGTACGGACAGTTTGAATGGATGCTCAACCGTCAGACATGGAGGAAACTCGACATCTGGGCCAAGAGGGATTTCGAACAGCTCAGCGGCGGAAACAATATTTTCAATTCGCAGAATTTTTTCTCTTCATTCCTCACCCAAAATGGCCCTTCCATGCAGAGCATGGTCAGGTCGGCCGGCATCAGGTACGAACATGAGTTCTCTCCGGACTTTACTGCATCCCTCCAGTACAGCAACCAGAGAATCTGGAGCAACGAAAGCGTCCAGCTGACGCGGAAAGACGGCTCCCTGGCAGAGAGCATCGGCAGCGACGAAATCAACCTTGGAATGCGGTTCTCCCATGATGAGAAAGCCACACGCAACTATTTCAAAAAGACATACCTTTACACGCCATATCCCATCGTTTCCCTTAACATGCGCTATGCTTTCAAGGGCTTTGAACAGGATGCATCCCCGTACCTGAGACTTGACGGAAACGTAACATGGAATACTCCCACCTTCCTCCTTGGAACAGGCAAGATGCTCTTTGGCGGCGGTTATATATACGGCAGTGTGCCATACCTCGTACTCAAACTGCACGAAGGCAATGCAAGTTATTTCGGAACCAGGCTTGCCTTCTCCTGCATGGATTACTACGAGTTCATTTCAGACAGCTGGCTGAACTTCTTCTATGAACACAACTTCAACAGCTTCTTCCTTGGGAAGATTCCGCTGGTAAAGGAACTTGACCTCAGGGAGGTCGTCACCTTCAGAGGGGCCTGGGGAACGCTCTCGGAGGCAAATAAAGAAAACGCTCCGTTCGTATTGCCATATAGTGCCGGAACTCTCGAAACGCCATACATCGAGGCAGGCGTAGGCATAGCCAACATATTCCATTTCCTGCGTATAGACGCCATCTGGCGCCTCACTCACCGCAGTGAAGAAAGAGGAAGGAACTTTACTTTAAACTTCGGAATAAACGTGGATTTCTAGTCCCCGTAGGAGACAACCTCAAGAATATTGCCCGAGACCTTGAACCTAAGGTCTTTTCCGTCATATTTCATGGCATAAATCCTTGAAGGATCATCCTGATATGCAGGACGGGGATCAAGGGCAAGGACCTTTGCAAGTGCCGCTTTCTGCTTCTCAGAAAGGCCGATATTATCCGGGATAATGACATTCAGCACAGCCCGGGGCGACTCCCGGGCAAATCCGCATGCGGCATCGGGAACGGAATCGGCATAGGCGATATACGGTTTGATGTCGTAGATGGGGGTGCCGTCGGCAAGGTCTGCACCGGAAACCACAAGTTCCATGTCCTCTATCCTTTGAAGGCGTACACAGGAAAGGCCCAGAGAATTGGGATGGTATGGGGAACGGGTAGCAAAAACGCCAAGGGCGGTGTTCCCGCCAAGACGGGGCGGCCTCACCGTAGGCTGCCAGCTGCCTTTTGCAGGCTTGTTTGCACTGAAACCCCAAATGAGCCAGATATGGCTGAAATCTTCAAGTCCCCTCAGCGCTTCCCTGACCCTGAATCCATCTTCGAAGACAATACGCCCTTCCAGTTCCTCAACCAGCAAGCTCTGGCGCGGAATACAGAACTTTGAGCCAAAAGAGCCGCGGTAATGAGCAATGGGCGTAATTTCCATCAGGAAAGGTATTTTCCGTGACAGCGGCAGTATCGAAGACCGCTGCCGCAGGGACAGGGATCATCGGCAGCCACATGAGGGATAGAAAAGCCGATGGGAAAGTCCGAATCAATGGCCCAATAGCCGCTTGAGACAGTGGGCTCGGGCATTTTCCAGGCTGGATATTCGTCTGAATGGGCCTCCTGGTGCTCATTAGGGCCTTCATCCGGCATTTTCCAGGAGTTGCGGTCGCACAGGCACTCCCCTGTTTCATTGGCACTGCGGCCGCGAAGACACCACTTGGGGATGCTGTCGGCATAGTCGCACACAATCTTGCAGTATTCTTCCCAGGCCGATTGAGGGACTTCGGCAGCACGCGGAGCATAGAAGATAGAATCAAACAGTACCGGATTGGGAGCATCCATGTACTGCGCCTCTATCCAGGTGTCATGTTCTGCCTTCACGAGCGAGAATCCGCTGTATCCCAAGCGTTTATAAAGCTCTTCCAAGGCCTTCCCCTCAGGTGTGGACATCCCCACCAGGAAGTAAGGGGCGCCGGTTCCGGCTTCAAGTACGCTGGAAAGCGGGAAATGCTTCAGGCCCCTTTTTACCTTGTGTCCTTCACGCATCTCAAAGAGAAGGGGCACGTCATCGATGCTCGGCGACACAAGGTTGTCTCCCCATTCATTTTCGTAGCGGCAGAGCTTGATCAGAGGGCTTCTGGTTATCATTTCCTCAAGGGAGCGAAAGTCCTTGTTGCTGTGTTTTTCGTACCATGAGAACACGACGTCAAGGAAGGACTCGGTAGAGAGGATGCCATACAGGTTCAGATACCCGAGGCTTATTTTTTCAAATTCGTACTGCCCGCATCTTTCCATCCTGCCAAAGACGGAATCGATTTCAGGAGAGACTATCTCATAAATTTCGCGGCTAATCCACACTTTGTGGAAGTTCTCGTCGGAATCATCATATTCCACGATTCCGGACACCTCCACGATAGAGGGATAATCCGCATAGTCCATATAGCGCACCCTTTCCGGACCGGCATGAACGAGGTCCTTCAGAAGGCAGATGTCCCTTTCCATAAGATGTGACATCCACCTTCCGGGTTCCTCTTTGATGTAGCCGCACAGTTTGTCAAGCATCTGGGACTTCCTGAGGCGCGACGGAAGGTCGCTCCCCAGGATATCCCCTATATCCTGAAGCTGGGCTTTTTCAAACCGGTCCAGTATGGTGCGAAGAGCCATTGTTAAAGCGTATCCTGATACTTTAGAATAGGGTTACGTGCCGCTGCAGTCTCGTCGGGACGGGAAATCGGCGCATTGTGAGGTGCACCCTGCAGGATGGCGGGATCCTGGGCTGCTTCTGCCGCAATCTTCCTCATCACCTCGATAAAGGCGTCCAGAGTCTCCTTGGACTCGGTTTCCGTCGGCTCTATCATGAGGGCCTGGTGGAAAAGGAGCGGGAAATAGATTGTGGGGGCATGGAAGCCGTAATCGAGAAGACGCTTAGCAATATCCAGGGTTGTAGCTCCGTGAACGTCGTCATGACCGCCGTCGTTGATGAGGCCGTCATATACGAATTCATGCTTGCAAACTCCGTCAATGGGAAGTTTGTACAGATCCTTGAGGCTTTCCTTGATGTAATTGGCATTGAGGACTGAGTACTCGCCCACCTTCCTGAGATTCTGCCTGCCCAGTGAAAGGATGTATGCATAGGCCTTCAGGATAACGCCGAAGTTTCCGTGGAAACCTGAGACGGTGATATCGGGAAGACAGTCTTCGAGCCTCTGTGCAACTCCTACGGGACCGCTTCCGGGACCTCCGCCGCCGTGAGGGGTAGAGAAGGTCTTGTGCAGGTTCAGGTGCATGATGTCGAATCCCATGTCTCCCGGACGCACGACGCCCATGAGAGGATTCATGTTGGCACCGTCGTAGTAGAGAAGACCGCCGGCATCATGAACGAGCTTTGCTATGGTCTCAATCTCAGTCTCAAACAGGCCAAGGGTGTTCGGATTGGTCATCATGATACCTGCAATGCTGTCGTCCAGAAGGGCTTTGAGGGCCTCTACGTCAATCCTGCCGTTGGGAAGGGATTTGACTTCCACAACCTGCAGGCCGCATACAGCAGCCGAAGCCGGATTGGTTCCGTGGGCGCTGTCCGGGACGATGACCTTGGTACGGCCATAATCTCCGCGGTTCATGTGGTACTGGCGCATTATCATGAGGCCGGTGAGCTCTCCGTGAGCACCTGCGCAGGGATCGAAAGTGAAGGCGTACATGCCGGTAATGGCAGCAAGCGCCTTGTTCATCTCCTGATAAACCTTGAGTGCGCCCTTAGCGAGACCTGCGTGCACCAGAGGGTGCAAGCCGGAGAATCCGGGCAGCGAAGCCACTTCCTCGTTGATCTTGGGATTGTACTTCATAGTACATGAACCAAGAGGATAGAATCCGGTATCTACGCCGAAGTTCATCTGGGAGAGATTCGTGTAATGACGTACAACATCCGGTTCGCTTGCCTCCGGAAGAAGGAGCTTGCTCTCCCTCCTGAGTGAAGCCGGAATCTCTTCATGTGCCGGGTAGCGGTTCTCGGGAAGGGAGTAACCGGTACGTCCTTCCCTGGATACTTCGAATATGAGTTTGTCGTAGTATTTCATGGCTAGCCCTCCTTGATTACCTTAACAAGTTCATCGATTTCTTCCTTGCTGCGCTTTTCGGTGACGCAGAAGCTCACATAACCTTCCTCGGTATCAAGCGCTGCAAAGAATCCGGCTTCTTCAAGCCTCTTCTGCATGTGTCCCGGGAAGGACTTGGGCTTGAGGACGAACTCCTTGAGGAAAGGCTTGGAGGGGAATACTTCCTCGAACTTTCCGGTCTTCATGAGTTCGGAATAAAGGTAATGCGCACCGTCAGAGCTCAGACGGTTCACTTCCTTCATGCCCTGAGGGCCCATGAGTGAAAGGTAAACCGTAACCCAGAGCGCCATTAGCGACTCATTTGAGCAGATATTGGAGCTTGCCTTCTCCCTCTTGATATGCTGTTCCCTGGCCTGGAGAGTGAGGACGAAGGCGCGGCGGCCTTCCTTGTCGGCAGTCTGGCCTACAATGCGGCCGGGCATCTTTCTCACATGCTCCTTCTTTACGGCCATGAAGCCGACATAAGGACCGCCGTAGCTAAGAGGTAGTCCAAGGGACTGTCCGTCACCAACGGCAATATCGGCACCCCATTCGCCCGGAGTCTTTACAACTGCAAGGGCGGAAGGGTCGCAGTACTGCACGAAAACGGCGCCTGCGGCATGGATCGCATCGGCAAAACCTTCCAGATTCTCTATGATGCCGTAGCGGTTGATTGAAGGGAGAATCACACCGGCGACATCCCCGACGGCGAGCTCCGCCTTGAGGGAATCGATGGAGGATTCGCCATCCTGCTGCTCTACATAGCCGATTTCCACACCGTGGAAGCGTGCATAGTTGGCAACCACCTTGAGCACATGAGGAAGGAGGGTCCTGGACAGGAGCACTCTTGTCTTTTTCCTTGCGATTGCAGGGCACATCATCATTGCCTCTGCGGCAGCTGTGGGGCCGTCATACATGGAGGCGTTAGATACATCCAACCCGGTGAGGGCGCAGATCATGCTCTGGTATTCGAAAATATAACGGAGCGTTCCCTGCGAAATCTCACATTGATATGGTGTATATGCCGTAAGGAATTCGGAGCGGGAGGTGATATACGGAATCACCGAGGGGGTGAAATGGTCGTACGCACCGGCGCCCACAAACACCTTGAGGCGGCTGTTCATCGCATCAAGGGCATTGAAATAATCCCTGATTTCCTGCTCCGACATGGCATCGGGAAGGGCATAGGCGCCCTTTTTCCGGCAGGAAGCGGGAACGTCGGAATAAAGATCGGCGAGCTCTTTTACGCCGATCTTATCCAACATTGCCTTTATATCCGCATCAGTATGCGGAATGTAAGGATTCCGGGCCATACTATTCGCCGATAAATGCCTTGTATGCAGCTGCATCCATGAGAGCGTCAAGCTCTGATGCGTCGCTCATTTCAACCTTGATGATCCAGCTGGCGAATGCATCCTCATTGACCTTTTCAGGAGCGTCTTCAAGCTCTCCGTTAACTTCTACCACGGTGCCGGAAACGGGGCTGATGAGGTCTGAGGAGGCCTTTACGCTCTCGAGGGCGCCGAATTCTTCACCTGCCTTTACAGCGTCGTCAACTTCGGGCATGTCCACATAGGTGATGTCGCCCATTTCTTTCTGTGCGAAATCGGAAACTCCGATAACTGCGATATTTCCTTCAACTTTTACCCATTCGTGGGACTCGGAATACTTGAGTCCTTCAGCAATTTTAGACATAGTACGTGTTATTTTTTATAGTTAGTTTGATAAAATCTTTTCTTGACGACCTTTCCGGGGAAAGTCTTCTTGCGGATTCTGATCTGGAGGGGTGTATCCAGTGCAGAATATGCCTTGTCTACAAGCGCGAAGCAGACGCTCTTGTCAAGGGATATGGAATGATAGCCTGTGGTTACAACGCCGACGGGCTGCTCATCCAGAGTCTCCACGGGATAACCCGCACGCGGAATGGCCTTGTCTTCAATCTCAATGCCGACGAGTTTCCTGTCGATTGCGCCGGCCTTCTGTGCGAGAAGCGCCTCCTTGCCGATAAAATCCTTGTCGTATTTGCAGAACATACCAAGGCCAGCCATCACAGGGCTGATTTCGGGGCTGAGTTCGTCTCCATACAGAGGAAGTCCTGCCTCGAAACGGAGAGTGTCGCGGCAGCCAAGCCCGCAGGGTGCGACTCCGGCGGCGAGGAAAGTCTTCCAGAGCTCCACTATGATTTCAGGAGCGGTATAGATTTCAAACCCGTCCTCTCCGGTATAGCCTGTGCGGCTGAGTATAAGGCGCTTACCCTTGTATTCGAGGTCGCAGAAGGTGTAGAACTCAAGTTTCTCGGCCTCTTTCATTCCAAGCACCTTGATGAGGGTGTTCTCTGCATCGGGGCCCTGGAGTGCGATCTGGCCCCATGCCGGGGACTCATTGCGCACCGTGCAGTCAAAGCCCTTTGCATGCTCCTGGATCCATGCGAAATCCTTGTCTATGTTCGCAGCATTCACGACGAGAAGGAACGATTCCGGCTTGAATTCCCTGTAGACCAGAAGGTCGTCCACTACGCCGCCTTTAGGGTAGCACATCATTCCGTAAAGGACCTTTCCGGGCTGGAAACTGCGGATCTCGTTCGTAAAAATATAGTTCACGAAATCCTCCGCTCCGGGGCCTTCCACAAAGATTTCTCCCATGTGCGACACGTCAAACATACCCACTTTCTGCCTTACGGCAAGGTGCTCCTCTGTAATTGAGGAATACTGGATGGGCATCATGAATCCGGCAAAGGGACTCATCTTGGCTCCAAGGGCGATGTGCTCTCCATAGAGGCACGTCCTCTGAAGATCATCGATAATCTCACTCATAAGTTTTAGTAATTCAGTATTGGTTAGTTTGTTGATTGACAAGTCTTCCGCCAGGGCGCCCTTCTCTTCCTGGAGCTCCCCGCAGATGTCCACGGCGGCTATAACGACATCGGCCGATGCCACTTTCCGAAGGATTGCAGACACATCGGAAAGCGTATGACCGCCCTGCGTCCAAGCCGTGCGCGCATACTCCCTTGACATGATATCCTTGTCCAGGGAAATATAGATCCTCTCCCCTTTCCTCTCCTCAAGCCAGCCCTCCGGAATATCCGCAGGACAGCCTTCCGGGCCGATGGCAAGAACGCTCCTGAGCATGGGATTCGTTTCCTTCATGACCTTCACCCAGCCGCCGCAGCTCAGGATGCCGCCGAATTCGGGTGACTGATCGTCGGCATGATTATCCAGCAGAATAAGGTGGAAGGGCTCTTTTTCCTGCATGGCAAGAATATGCGTCATGTAGTGATAGTCTCCGCTGTCGATGAAGCGCACCCGCGGGAGGACGGCCGGGAGGGAGTTCCTGACAGATTCTTCTGCCGACGGGTCACAGTAGCAGGATGTGCCCTCCAGCCCGGCAAAGGGCAGGATAACAGCCTGATGTCCGCACTCCTGCAGCCAGAGGAGGAATCCCTCTTCTGCGTAAGCCCCGGAAAAATCTGTTACTAGTACTCTCATATAGTTTCCAAATGTACTCATTTTTTTCTACCTTTGCAACATTATGGCGGAGTCAAATTTCATAGATTTTGTAAGAATATTCTGTGCCAGCGGACATGGCGGCGCAGGCAGCGCACACCTTCACAGGGCAAAGTACGTTCCCAAGGGCGGCCCGGACGGCGGAGACGGCGGCCGCGGCGGCCATATCATCCTCAGGGTGAACCCGCAGCTTTGGACGCTTATCCACCTCCGCTACCGCAAGGTTGTAAGGGCAGAAGGCGGCGGCAACGGCCAGGAGGCCCTCAAAAGGGGCAAGAACGGGGCCGATATAGTCCTGGAGGTTCCCTGCGGCGTTGTAGTCAAGGATGCCGAGACCGAAGAAGTCATAACCGAGCTCGTAGACCCCGGTCAGGAGTACATCCTGTGCCGCGGCGGCAAGGGAGGCCTTGGAAACAACAATTTCAAGAGCCCCACCAACCAGACTCCCCGCTATGCCCAGCCCGGAGAGGAAGGTGTCGAAGGCTGGTTCATCCTCGAGCTCAAACTGCTTGCCGACGTAGGCCTCGTAGGATTCCCTAACGCCGGGAAATCCACGCTTCTCGCTTCCATAACATCGGCAAAGCCAAAGATTGCCGGATATGCGTTCACGACGCTTGAGCCCAATCTCGGAATCGTCCGCTACCGCGACGACAAATCCTTCGTCATGGCCGACATCCCCGGCATCATCGAAGGCGCGCACGAAGGCAAAGGCATCGGCATAAGGTTCCTAAGGCACATCGAGAGGAATTCCGTCCTCCTGTTCATGGTATCGGCCGAGGAAAAAGACATTGAAGGGAGCTACCGCATCCTTCTGGGAGAACTGGAGCAGTATAATCCGGAGCTCCTCGTCAAAGACAGGGTCCTGGCCGTCACCAAGACAGACCTCATCGACGCGAAGGAAAAGGCCCGGATCGAAAAGAAACTGCCCAAGGACATACCTACGGTAATGATTTCTTCCGTTTCCGGAGAAGGTCTTCCGGCACTTAAGGACACCCTCTGGAAAGCCCTCAACAAATGAGCATAATCGAACTGGACAAGCATGTAACCCTGTGGCTGAATACCCTTGGGAATCCGGCCACGGACGCTGTCTCCCTTTTCCTGTCCGATTCCAGGATATGGTTCCCCGCTTATGCGGTAATCATGGGAATCATGATATGGCGCCTGGGGTGGAAAAAAGGGCTGATAGTGGTGGCGTCACTGTTTGTCACCGTGCTTCTCACAGACCAGATATCGGCATATATAAAGGACGGTATAGAAAGGCTGCGCCCGGCATACGACGCCTGGATGGTTGCAAACGGCGTACGCTGTCCTTTGAGCCACGGGAGCTATTTCTTCGGCTTCTTTTCCGGCCATGCAAGCAATACCTTCGGCTTTGCAGTCGCCTCCGTAATGGGATTCAGGAATGACAAAAAACACTCCTACAGTGCATATACCGCAGGAGTGATGATCTGGGCCGTCCTCGTCTGCCTGTCAAGGGTGATGCTGGCGGCACATTATGTCGGTGATGTTCTGGTAGGAGTGTGCTTCGGGTCGCTCATCGGCGCGGCCGTGGCATACCTTACCCGCCTGATTATAAAGAGGGTATAACGTTTTCCATCTTTATTCCGCGGGATCCCTTCACAAGGACGGTATAACCTTCCAACGGGTTTTCCCTAAGGTAATCGGCAAGTTCTGCCGATGTCCTGAAGCATCTGTATTCCGGAGCAACGGCGCTGAATTCATCTCCAACCAGGGCTACATAGTCGAAACGGTGCAGGGTATCGGCAATCTTCCTGTGCTCTGCCCTGGAGTCCTCCCCCAGTTCCCTCATGTCGCCGATAAGCGCGGCTGTCTTTCCCTCGGAAAGGGCAAGGTTGTCCAGAGCAAGCGCCATGGATGAAGGATTGGCGTTGTAGGCGTCTACAATAAGGGTGTTTCGCTGTGTTTTCTGTATCTGGGAACGGCTGTTGGAAGGCCTGTAAGCCTCTACGGCCTTGATGGCATCGGCCCTGTCCACTCCGAAGAATCCTCCTACGGTAATGGCGGCGAGGGCGTTTGCCGCATTGTATGCACCGGCAAGCGCAGTGTTGATTGTTACGCCGTCTATACTGAAGGACAGCGTGGGCTCTTCCATGGTCACGGGACGGATATGCGCGCTTGCGGGATAGTATTTCACGGAATCGAGCCCCCTTGACGCAAGCATTTCCTGAAGGACAGGGTCTGAGCCGTTGGAAAACACGGTGCCGCCGTGCGCCTTGAGCCAGTCATACAGAAGGCCCTTGGCCCTTTTGACTCCCTCAAAGCTGCCAAAACCCTGAAGGTGCGCCTTCCCGACATTGGTGATAAGGCCGCAGGAGGGCTCTGCAACCGCCAGAAGCGGCACAAGGTCGTCAGGATGACTTGCCCCCATCTCGATTATGCCGATCTCTGTATCCTCATTGAACTTGAGGACGGACAGCGGCACCCCGATTTCATTATTCAGGTTTCCTTCCGTAGCGACTACCTTGAATTTGCTTGCAAGGACGGCACGGATGAGTTCCTTGGTGGTAGTCTTGCCGTTGGTGCCTGTAAGGCCCACGACAGGAATTCCCAGCGTACGGCGATGCTCCAGTGCAAGCGCCTTGAGTGCATCCAGGGTGTCCAGGACCGTAATCACACGGGCGTCCTGCGACTCAACGCTTGCCACTGCGGCTATGGCACCGGCCTCCAGGGCCTTGTCCACAAAAAGGTTTCCGTCGAAATTCTCGCCTTTCAGAGCGAAGAAAAGCTGGCCCGGCTTGAGCGTGCGGGTGTCTGTGCAAACGCCGCATGAGCGTTTGAAAAGGGAATAGAGTTCTGTCATTTTCCGGTACTTCCAAAACCTCCGGCACCACGCTGCGTGGCATCCAGTGAATCTGTTTCCTCCCACTGGACTGTTTCGTGCCGGGCTATAACCATCTGTGCAATCCTTTCTCCGGGCAGTATTTCAAAGGGCTGGTCGGAGAGATTCACAAGGATAACCTTGATTTCGCCACGATAATCGGCATCGACGGTACCGGGAGTGTTCAATACTGTGATGCCGTGTTTTATGGCAAGGCCGCTTCTTGGCCTCACCTGCGCTTCAAACCCCTTTGGGAGCGCGATGAAAAGCCCTGTGGGAACAAGTGCCCTTTGGAGAGGTTCAAGGACCATCTTTTCTGTGATATTGGCCCTGAGGTCCACTCCTGCAGACTGTTCCGTCGCATAGGAAGGAGTCAGGTACGGCGACTGGTTTACAATCTTGACTGTCATTATTTGGGTGCTTTGACGTACAGTACGAGCGCAATTATGGCATAGAGATAGTTGGGAAGCCATATTGCAATGGATGCAGGCAGCGTGTCAGTCACTACGAACATTTCGCTGAACTGCATGAAAAGGATATACGAAAAACCGAGTGCTGTTCCGGCTGCAAGGTTGAATCCCATGCCTCCACGGCGCTTCTTGGTAGAAATCGACACGCCGATTATGGTAAGGATTATTGCCGAAAGCGGCAGCGAGTAGCGGTTGTTTTTCTCAATGAGAGCCTGTTTTACGGATGCGTCGCCACGGGACTTCTGGGTCTCGATGAGGTCGTTGAGTTCGGCTTCGTTCAGGCGCTGTATGGTATAACGGTTGCGGAAGAAGTCCTCACGGGTAAGGCTGAGCACGGTATCGAGCTGGCGTCCGGAGCGGATATGGTCTGTCATGCCGTCTCCGTATTCGCGTACGAACCAGTTCCTCAGTTTCCATTTTCCGGTCAGGGTATCGTACTGTGCCGATTCGGCCGTTATCTTGGAGTGCATCTTGCCTCCGGAGAGGTCTTCCAGTGTGAAATTATACGCCGTATTATTGTATGCACTGAAAGACTCCAGATAGACAAAACGGTCATTCTCGAGTTTATAGTGCATGTCATGGCCCAGCTTTACCTTGCGCCAGGAATTGTATTTCTGTTCGAAATCCACCCTGGTGCCGTTAGCGTGTGGAATCACCCACAGGCCCAGTTCAAGCGACAGGACAGCTATAAAGGTTGCCGACAGCAGATATGGTACGACCAGCCTGTGGAAACTGATACCGCTGGACAGGATTGCAATGACTTCCGAATCCGACGTGAGCTTGGATGTGAAAAAGATAACCGTAAGGAACACGAACATAGGTGCATACATGTTCATGAAATACGGGATGAAGTTCACATAGTAGTCGAATATGATCTCTTTGAGCGGAGCCTGCTTTCTCACGAAATCCTCGATCTTCTCGCTCACGTCAAAGATTATGATGATGACGGCAAGGAGAAGGATGGAGACGAAGAACGTCACCAGGAACTTCTTAATGATGTACCAGTCAAGTTTCCCCAGTCCGATTTTCATAGGCGTTCACGGAGTTTAGGGACTACTGAATTCTTCCAAGCGGCGAAATCGCCCTGGATGATATGCTCACGGGCTGTGCGAACGAGGTCGAGATAGAAGGCGAGGTTATGTTCCGACGCAATCATGGCGCCGAACATCTCTCCGGACACAAAGAGGTGCCTGAGGTATGCCTTCGAGTAGTTGTGGTCTACGAAAGAGGTGCCGGAAGGGTCGAGTTCGGATAAATCATCGGCCCATTTGGCGTTTCGCATGTTCATGATGCCGTTCCAGGTGAAGAGCATGCCGTTGCGGCCGTTACGGGTGGGCATGACGCAGTCGAACATGTCGACACCGCGGGAAATACCCTCGAGAATATTCTCGGGGGTGCCGACGCCCATTAGATAACGGGGCTTGTCCTCCGGAAGAAGCGGGCATGTGAATTCCAGCATACGGTACATCTCTTCCGTGGGCTCCCCTACTGCAAGGCCGCCGATGGCATATCCGCCGCGGTTCGGCCCGTCGAGGGACAGGGCGTGCTCCACCGCCATCTTTCTCAGTTCGGGATAGACGCATCCCTGGATAATCGGGAACATGGTCTGGGAATAGCCGTACAGCGGTTCAGAGGCGTCAAAAGCGGCGCAGAAACGCTCCAGCCAGCCCTGGGTGAGTTTCAGCGATTTGTATGCGTACTTTTCAGTTGCGTCGCCCGGGCAGCATTCATCGAGGGCCATGACGATATCGGCACCGATGATGCGCTGGGTGGTGACATTGTTTTCCGGAGTGAAGGTGTGGCGGCTGCCGTCTATGTGGGAGGCAAACCTGCAGCCTTCAGGGGTCAGTTTCCTGATGGGAGCGAGGGAAAAGACCTGGAATCCGCCGCTGTCCGTAAGGATGGGACGGTCCCAGTTCTCGAACTTGTGGAGTCCTCCGGCCTTCCTGAGGATGTCAAGACCCGGCCTCAGATACAGATGGTAAGTGTTCCCAAGGATAATCTCTGCGCCGATATCTTCCTTGAGGTCACGGTGATACACACCCTTGACCGAACCTACCGTGCCTACCGGCATGAAAATGGGGGTATGAATCTCTCCATGGTCGGTGGAGATGACACCTGCACGGGCATGCGAGGAAGTATCGTTGGCTATCCGGGTAAAATTAAACATCCGTTATTCTTGTTTCAGAAAGCAAAGTTAAGGAAAATTTTGTACATTTGTGAATCCGGACAATAATAACCTAAACAATATGCAAATCAAAATCAAACCAATTTCGGTCAAGCTCGCAGTGCTGAACTTCCTTGAGTTCGCAGTCTGGGGTGCTTACCTTACCTCTCTCGGCCGCTATCTCGGCAACATCGGCCTTGGTCCGCAGATCAAATGGTTCTTTGCAATGCAGGGAATCGTGTCAATTTTCATGCCCACGCTCATGGGTATCGTCGCAGACCGCAAAATGGAAGCCCAGAAGGTCCTCGCTATGTGCCATGCCTTTGCCGGGCTTTTCATGCTCGCCGCCGGTATCTACTGCATGCAGGCCGGAGATGCCGTATCGTTCGCTCCCCTGTTCACGCTGTACAGCCTGAGCGTCGCATTTTTCATGCCCACCATCGCCCTCGTCAACTCCGTGGCGTACAATGCGCTCGGCAAGGAAGGGATGGACCCCGTGAAGGATTATCCGCCCATCAGGGTGTTCGGAACCATCGGCTTCATCTGCAGCATGCTTCTCACCAACTTCCTGTCCATAGGCGGAGCACGCATGCAGGAGACCTTCGTCCAGCTCATTTCGTCCGGTATCCTTTCGGTCGTGATGTGCGCCTATTCGCTCACCATGCCCAAGTGTCCCGTCAATACCGGCGGTGAAAAGCAGTCCCTTGCCGATGCCCTCGGCCTCAAGGCCTTTTCCCTTTTCAAGGACGGCCAGTTTGCAATCTTCTTCATCTTCTCCATGCTGCTTGGCGCCTCCCTCCAGATCACCAACGGCTATGCAAACACCTTCCTGGGCTCTTTTGCATCCAATCCCGCATATGCAGACGCCTTTGCAGTTAAGAACTCCAATGCCCTCATTTCCATATCACAGGCCGCGGAGACGCTCTGCATCCTCCTTATTCCGTTCTGCATGAAGAAGTTCGGCATCAAGAACGTGATGCTCATCGCCATGTTCGCCTGGGTGCTCCGTTTCGGTCTCTTCGGCCTTGGCAACCCCGCGATGCCCGGCGTGCTCCTCTTCGTTCTCAGCTGCATCGTCTACGGCTTTGCGTTTGATTTCTTCAATATCTCCGGTTCCCTTTATGTAGAGCAGAACGCTGCAGAGGATATACGCTCCAGCGCACAGGGCCTGTTCATGATGATGACCAACGGCTTCGGCGCCACCATCGGCACTCTGGCTGCCGGCGCAGTGGTGGATGCATGCGACGTATTCAACACGCCCACCAACTGGCCGAATGCCTGGTATATCTTTGCCGCTTACGCCCTGGTTGTAGCCATCCTGTTCATGATTCTCTTCAAGGATCCCGCCAAGAAAGCCAAGGCCTAAATATTCCTCTCCAGCAAATCGCGTATGTTCATTATACGCGTCGGAGTGAGTTCGTATTGGACGTCGAAGCAGGTGTAAAGCTGCCGGCGTCCAATTTTGTGATATGAACTGGAGAAGTCAAAATTGAACTGCATCTGCCTCAGGGTATTGATGTCCAGGCTTGTCACGCCCATGGACAGCAGTCGCCTGAGGATAAAGTTGTTGTTGTCCAGTATCCGGATAACCTTGTTCTTGTAATGCCGGGAGAGCATCTGCCTTCCGGCATTGTGGTATTTGTTCTTGCAGGCAACGCTGCAGAACTTCCTGTCCTGCCTTCCGTCTCCCAGGTTGAGCTGGTTTCCGCATTGGAGGCAGAAGCACTTCTCCCGAGGTATTTGGTAGTTCAGTCCCATATCTTTACATTTTCCGCAAATGTGGCAATGCATTCCCGCAAATGCAAGGATCGTAAGAAAATTAGTGAAAAAATATACGTTTCCGTAAAACCTTAAGAAACTGGTTCCGGCCGAAAATTTCCGTAAGTCCGCTTCTGTTTCTTACGAATCATATACAGAAACAGTCAAAAACATTCAGAAACGTATAAATCTGCCCTCCGGAGCGGTTCCGAGGGGGATTTTGTGTTTTTCAGTACTTTACTTTGCATCGGATTCCGGCTGGAGCGCGCAAGCCGGAAACCGGATGTTTAACTCAAATACTGAAGACAAATGGAATTTTTAAACAAGATCGAGCTGCGTGGCGTAGTTGGGCGCGGGGACGTAAACAGCTACAACAACTCGCGCGTGTGCAACTTCTCCGTTGTCACGGAGAGAAGCACGAGAGACAGCGACGGAAATCCCGTCGTTGAGACGACTTGGTTCAACTGTTCCGTCTGGGACAGCCTGGACAATCCACGCTTCCCGCTGGAAAAAGTGGTGAAAGGCGCATGGGTGGAGGTTACCGGCCGCCTGAGGCTCAGGCGCTATACCACGACTGAAAACGAGTACCGCTATTCCATGGACGTCCTTGCCTGGGATGTCAAGGTGCTTTCAAAGGAAGGACACGACCCGCACATGCAACCTCAGAGAGACTGATATGAGAAAGATTTTGCTTCTGTCTGTAATGCTGCTTCTGTCATTCAGGGCTTATCCCCAAAGGCTGACTGTGGGCACTGATGCCGCCAGGTGGCTGGACTTCGGGACCATGAACATTGAGGCATCGGCCGCGGTGGCCAGAAGTGTTTCACTGCACGTTGGAGCCGCGCTCAATCCCTGGACGTTCAAGGCCGGGAATGCCGACGAGCAGCTCCAGATGCGCCAGAACACATACTGGGTGCAGGTGCGCATGTGGCCGTGGCACATCTACTCCGGCTGGTGGGGCGGTGTCGATGCCGGATACAGCGTATACAACGGAGGCGGAATCCTCTCCCGCGAGACCGAGGAGGGAGAAGCCGTAGGAATCGGCCTTTGGGGCGGCTATGCCGTGATGCTTTCCGACCGCTGGAACCTTGACCTTGGAATAGGCGTCAGGGGCGGCTGGAAATGGTACACCACCTACACTTGTCCGCTGTGCGGGGTGAAGGTGTCCGAAGGCGATAAAGGCTTCTTCGTCCCGGATGCAAGGATAGCGTTTCAATTAATATTCTGAGCATGAAGAAGAAGTTGTTATATGCTTTCATTGCAGTGGTTCTCGCAGGGTGCGGATCTTCAACGAAAATCGGCGAAATCCGTTCCCGGGAGCTTGCCGCCACGCTCGCCCTCTCGAGAGGTGAAATCGAAGAAGAAAGGCGGGTTATCGCGTCGAAAAGGGACACTACTTCCATAACGGACGATAGCGGTAATACCATTCTTCTGATGAAAGCCGTGAAAGACGACGAGAGCGGCGAGATGGTGGCAACGGAAACTCTGGACGCAGCGGTTATTACGGCCAGGTTCAGAAACGTCGCCGAAAGGCACGGGAAGGTGGATCTGAGGTTCGAAATCATCGTCCCGGCAGAAATGCAGGACTCCAAATGGCAACTGAGATTCTACCCTGACATGTATATCCTGGCCGATTCCCTAAGGCTAGAATCAGTGATAATAACCGGAAGCGACTACCGGAAGGGGCAGCTGAAAGGATACGAGCAGTATGACAGGTTCATCCGCTCAATCATCACCGACACCACCCGTTTCATAGATCTCAGGAACCTTGAGATCTTCATCGAGAGGAATATTCCTGAGCTGTACAGATTCAAAAGGGACAGCAGCATAGTTTCAGATGAACAGTTCCTTTCATACTACGGAGTAAGCGAGAAAGAGGCCATAGACCACTATACCAACAGGATTGCCATCCGAAGGAACGAGCACCGGAAGGCCATTCGGGACAAGATGTACCGGAAATATGTGAAGGTACCCATCAAGAAGGACGGGATACGGCTTGATACAGTTATAAGGAACCTGGACGGGGACTTTGTCTACCATTATACTCAGACCGTAAGGACAAGGCCGAAACTAAAGAGAGTGGACATTGTGCTTTCCGGAGAGATATATGACGGCGACAAGCTCATCTACAATATGGCAAGGACAAGTCCCCTCAGTTTCTACATAAGTTCCCTGTCATCGTTCGTCGATTCAAGGGAAAAGTATCTCAAGAAGGTCATTGAGCGGCGCGTGAGCGCAAACAGCGCCTGTTATGTAGACTTCCGCTCCGGAAAATGGGACATAGACATGTCGCTTGGCTATAATTCCGACGAGATGGGGCGCATCAAGGACAATATCGACCAGCTACTGAAGGACTCGACCTTTGACCTTGATTCCATAGTCATCGCCGCGTCGGCCTCGCCGGAGGGCAGTTCTGCCGCAAATGACAGGTTGTCTGAAAGGAGGGCGCAGGCAGTGGCCGGATACTTCCAGGAGTATATCAGGCATTTCAGAGACTCGGTGAGAAAGGAAAATGCCTCGTTTGAACTTACCGTAGACGAAAATGGGAAAGAGTCCATGCGGAAAGCGGAGCCCTCTGACATTGTTCCTGAGATAAAGTTCAAGTCCCGCTCCAACGGAGAGAACTGGACTATGCTGACCACCCTGGTCAATCAGGACAGCACCCTGTCGGCCAAGGACATAAAGGCGTACAACCGCGTTCTCACAATCAGGGATGCCGATGCCAGGGAAAACGCCCTCAGGAGCCAGCCGTCATACAGGTATCTGCGCGAGAAACTGTACCCGAGGTTAAGGACGGTGAAATTCGACTTCTACCTTCTGAGAAAGGGAATGCTGAAGGACACCGTACACACCACCGAGCTGGATACGGTATATATGGCAGGAATACAGGCTCTTAAAGACAGGGAATACGAGAAAGCGCTTACCAGGCTCAAGGACTACAATGACTTCAACACGGCCATCGCTTATGTTTCACTGGATTACAATGCATCGGCAATGGCGGTGCTGGATAAACTCGAAAAGACTCCACAGGTGAATTATATGCTCGCCATATTATATGCACGGAAGGGAGATGACAGACGCGCAGTAAAGCACTACGTAGATGCCTGCCGGCAGGACGAATCCTTCATCTTCAGGGGCAATCTGGACCCGGAGATATATGTACTTATAAAACGATATGGCCTCGAGAGCCAGTTAGGAGAAAACAACATTTAATCAATATCAATCATGAAGAAATTACTATTTGCATTCTTGGTTCTGCTGGCCATGTCATGCAGCAGACAGACAGAGGAAAAGACAAGCGTACTCAAAGTAGGCATTGCATCATCAAGCGTAATGAGCAAAGCCACCATTGCAGGTACAGCCGATGAGAACAAAGTGAATACCCTGCAGGTATTCGTCTACAAGAAAAGCGGGGATGACTTCGTATTCGAGGCCATGGCAAGCGCATCCTCAGACCAGGTGACCATCTCCGTTACCGGAGGTGAGAAGAAAATAGCCGCCGTGGTCAACGAAACGGGGACTCTCCCCTACCTTGACGGTGCCGATGCCGTCATGGCCGCAGCAAACCGGCTGAAGGAAAACGCACCGGACTCCTTCCTTATGGCCGGAACTGGCAGTTTCACCATCAGGCCTACATCCAGAAGCGTATCGGTGCCTGTAGACAGGATAACGGCAAGAGTGAAACTCGCGAAGCTAACCAACAGCCTGCAGAACGGTCTGGAAGGCAAAAGCTTCAAACTGAGCAAGGTTTTCCTCACACGGACTGCCTCGCAGAGCAATTTCCTTGGCAGCCCCTCATCCGGAGCATTCTACGCCCTGTCCGGTATCGGGACAAATCTTGACCTTAACAGAACCGCAGTCGGTTCAGACGATGAGAAAACAGCCGTCAACAAGCTGATATACAAGAATGTATCATCGGAAAACATCGCCAACGGAGCCAGTCTGGACATCAACCTGCCACTCTATGCATATCCCAATGACGGAAGCACGCAGAAGACCAGGTTCGTGGCCGAAGTGCAGATTGACGGAAAGTACTACACCTATCCCATTGAATTTGAGACCATAGAAGCCAACTGCACGTATGAGATAGTGGAACTGAGGATCAAGTCCGTTGGCAATCCTTCCGATGGCGACGATGAAATCGAGGACAGTGAAGATGAACCTGTAGAAATCGAAACCGCTTCGTTCGGAGTCGAAGTCCAGAATTGGGAAATCAAGACCGTCTCCAACGGCGACGACGGAAAATACACTATCTGACATGAGAGTTTCTGCAGTACATACCGGCATTATAATGCTGCTTGCGGCAATATCATCCTGTAAATCAATGGTACTTGAAAACAGGAAGGAATGTCCTGCCCAGTTATTCATAGACCTGGAAGACAATGAGAATCTTGAAGGAAAGGCATCGGTACGGATTGCGGTGAGGGACAGCCGCACAAGTCAGGTGATGGCTGCAGATACTCCCCATTTGGAAGATCTTGATCCGGACAAGTATTCGCTCATAATTCACAAGACAGAGAATATCGTTGTATCGGGAGTGACCGGGGTTTTGAGGAGCAAGGAAGAAGGGAGTTCAAGGACTCTGACCATTCCAAGCGGCCAGGAAGGCGATCCGCTGTATCTGTTCACATCTGAGATTCCGGCCATGGATGACGAACTCATCGTCCCTGCAAAACTCAGAAAGGAACATTCCAAAATCACATTCCGGTTCGCGTTGGAAGACGGGGTATTCCCCTACCATGTCTCCGTTATCGGCAATACGTCCGGGACAGACCTCATTAGCGGGATGCCGGTTGAAGGGCCGTTCAGGCACGAGATGGAGGAGCTGTCGGCAGGAGTGTTCTCTTGCATCGTTCCAAGGCAGGCAGATCTTCTTCTGGCACTGGAGCTCAGCCCGAGGGAAGGCCTCAACGCCGATGAAGGGTTCTCCGGCATACTCCTGCTGTGGGATTACCTGCAGCGGCTGGACGGATTCTCCTGGGACCTTGAAAACCTGCCGGACATCAATCTGGACATCGATTTCTTCCATCTCAGCATCACCATAGGAATCAACGACTGGAATATAGCACAAACAATTAGCATAAGCATCTGATATGAAAACAACCACATTAGGCATGATAGGCATGCTCGTGATACTGTCGGCCTGCGGAAAGGTCTCAGAGACAGAAACGGCAAACGGACCTGTTCCCATCGAATTCACCTTCGAACAGCCGGACTTTACCATCGACACGAAAGCTGTCACGGAAACGACGCAGGCCACGCTTACTTCAATACAGGTCAGCGCATACTCCGGGACGCAGGGTAAATGGCTTTGGAGCAACGTTACTTTCTACCAAGGCAGCAACGGCCATTTTACTGGGTCGATGTTCTGGCCAAGCACAGACCAGGACCTCTCATTCTATGCCGCAAACTACGACATTAAGACTACTGATGATGGTTTCTTGGTCAAACCTACCACCTGCGGGAAAGACATCGTATGCGGTTATAAGGGCAGTTCGGTACAGTATCTTGGTCTGAATACAATCGAACTCAAGCACATCTTCACGCGAATAGGGACAACTGTAGTAAGCAGCCGGGATTCGTATGAAATCAGCGGTCTCTCACTTAAAATCACGCCGCTGGTTCCGGGCACGAATACCAGTTACAACATAGGGACATCCACTTGGACCAATCCCGTAGCGGATACACCTGTCGTGTTAAGTTCAGAAATCGGGACCAAACAAAACGATTTCATGATGATACCCGGGAAATACAAGTTCAGCGCAACATGGACAGCAAGCAAAAAGGGGTACACCCAGACCTATACCAATGTCGAATCGGCAGAATTCGAGCTTAAACCGGGGTACAAATACGGAATAAACTGCACTGTGGGCGGAAACGCGAGCGACCTCGAACTCAGTTTCACTGTCGAAAACTGGAAGTCCGACAGTATAAACATCGTATTTTGAAAAGGATAAGTTCATATCTCTTCATTGCTATCGCCTTTCTTTCCGGCTGCGTCAGGGAAGAGCCCCAGGAGACCACCAGTAATACTTTAAGGGTTTCAAAGAGGCTGAATCCAGGAAGCGCCGGTCCGGAAGAACTGGACCTGTATGCATTCAGAAGGAGTGACGGCTGCCTGGAAACCATATCTTCCGGAAGCGGCGACAGCATTTCGGTCAATCTCGTCAAAGGCAGGGAGTACAACCTCTATCTTATCGGCAACGGGCATGGTATCGCTTACGGAATCGGCGATGAGGAAGAGTTCCTGCAAAAGCGGATCCGTCTCGAGGACAACGATCCGTCAAGGCCAGTGTTCTTCTCTTCCGCCATTTCATACAAATGCCTGGACGAAGAGCCGCTTATCGGCCTCAGGCGATACCTGTCCAGGATAAGCATAAAAGAGATAAGGTCGGAATGGCTTGAAGACATGCCCTGCAAGGTAACGATGATTGCCGTTGTAAATGCTTCGGGAAGCATTCCTCTGTCCGGGATACCCGACGACAAAGACATTTGCTACAACCGCGCCGGAGTCATGGATGAACTTTCCGGGAAAATCAGGGACATGCTGGTATGGGAGGGTGAAATCGACATCCGGACATCTTCGATGACGGGATTGAGCCTGTACACCCTCCCAAGCAGTTCCACCAGACTTGCAATCAGGGTTGCCCACGGCAGCGAAATCAATTGGTATCCGGTAGAACTCCCGGTCATGAGATGCAACACAGACTATGAAATTGACTGCGTTGTAATCAAAGGACCGGGAAGCCCCGGGCCGGATCAGGAAATAGACCGCAGATCGGTCTCTTTCGACATCACAGTCAAACCATGGGAAAATGAAAATATAGACGTCGATTTCAGTATATGATTAAAAGATTGGCAACCGCTGCCCTCATTCTTACTTTGGCAGCCTGCTCCGCAAAGCACGAAGAAGGGACTTCGGAGATTCATTTCTCACTCCTGAGTCCCACCAAAAATACAGGTGTAAGCGATGATAATGAAAAGGAGATAAGCCGCTGGGCAGTATTTCTGTATAACTCCACAGACCCGTCAGAGATGTTCATATCGACGGCAGGAGGCCGGTCAGGCATCGATTTTACGGTAAGAAGCGGGATACTTTACAAGGCATACGCAGTTGCGAACTACCCCGAGTATGGAGAATTCGCTCTTGATCCGGAACAGTTTCCAGAAGAAAGCGCCCTTCTTGGCACAATGCTTTCGCTTGCCGACTACAGCCCTTCATCGCTCCCCATGTTTGGGGAAACATCGGTAAATGCTGTCCCGGGAGAGATGTCAAAGACCATATATCTGACAAGACTGGTCTCCAAGATAGCAGTAGAAAGAATCCACGCAGACTTGGAAGAGGAACGTTTCCGCTCACTCCCCTTCACGTTGAAAGCTCTTTATCTCACTAATGTCTGGTGCAGAAACAGCCTGGGGGAAGATCTGCCTGCAAATGATTCTGCCGACCTGTGGTATAACGCCATGGGATGGCACGGGTCGGGTACAAACCAGGCGCTTGACAATTTAGTGTCGGACAGGACGATAAACGCCCTGATACCGCAAGGCGGGTACTACGACACCGTGCACAGTTTCTACACTATGCCAAACACCGTTACTCTGGAGCAGGACAGCAGGAGTCCATCCTGGTCTTCAAGATGCACACGGCTCGTTATAGAAGCAGAAATCGGCTCCAGGACATATTATTACCCGGTAACCATTCCAAAGATGTCCAGGGGCTCCGCTTACATCATTGAAGAAGCGACGGTCAGAAAACTTGGGTCCCTCGATCCTGAAGAGAAAATACCCGGGGCCATTGATGTCAAGTTCAGTATTTCCACACCAGACAGCTGGGATGAGACATACAATATATCAGAAAACTCATGATTAAAAGACTAATACCTATTTTGGGCCTTCTTGCGACTGTGCCGGTCTCATGCACAAGGGATCCCGGTGACGGGGAAAGTGTGTCCACGTTCGCAGTATCGGCCGATGACGCCTGGGGAATTACGGACACGAAGAGCCTCCTCAGCGACGGCTCAGTCGAGAGCAAGGTAAGCTGCATGAGCATCGGGCTGTACTGCGAGGGCAATCTAAGGACCGCAGCGCACTATGCATCGGCCAGCGGAAAGCTAAAGCTCGAAAACAGAGACGATTACACTGTTTACGCGCTGGTGAATATGGGCGATATGAGTCATGCCTTTCCGGAAAACGAGTCGGAGGTTGGAGAGATTTCCTACAGGCTTCAGTCTTATGACCAAGGCCCCGGGAGCATCAATGCGGCCGGTATTCCCATGGCGGGATCGGCACACTTCACCAGCGGCGGGCCGGAGGAGGTGGAGATACCTGTCAAGCGGCTCCTTGCAAAAGTTACGGCCAATATGAAGGCAGACTGGCCTGGAGGGAAGATACGCCGGGCCTTCGTCGGCAACATGAACGGAGTCCTGAAACCATTCGGAAAAAGCGTCCTTACAAGGCCCGAGGATGTTTTCACTCTATCAGTCGAATCAGGGATGCCGGAAAGCCCGTCGGCATCGGCAAGCATAGTATTGTATGTCCCGGAAAACCTGCAGGGGGAGATAAGCGGCATCGGCTCAAGCGAAGAGAAGTCCCCGGATGCGAACCTTGAAGTCATGAACAAGGGCAGCCTGCTAACCTTTCTTCAGGTCGAAGTTGAAGGCGACGGCTTATACAGCGGACTGATGACATACAGAAACTTCCTTGGGAACAACGCCACCGGCAATTTCGACATTGAAAGGAACTGCTCATACATATGGGACATAAACTACTCCGAGGATAAACTCTCCCGTGCCGAATGGAAATACGATTCCTCCGCACTGGAAGACCTCCGCAGCATCAGTGTCGAATCCCCCGTACTGTTTTTCCCGGGCATGACAATAACGCTGTCGGACTACGTCTCAGCCAACATTCCCATCAACACCATAGGCTGGAGCGCAAGAATAATGCAGACGCCCGACAAGGATGATCCCATCGAGACTGTCCTGAACCCCTCAGACATATCCGGGCCCAGTTTCGAAACAGTCTCCATGATACATGCCGAAGACCTTCGCAATATAATTGTGGGAATATACCCGCTCAGCAACCCCACGGCAAAACTGAGAAAAGAAATAAAGATGTATGCTGCCGAACAGTATATCTTTTGGAAGAATACCCGCAGCGGCAAATACTATATCTATCCGGGCAGGACGGCAGACACTGAAGCGAATTATGTCGCGTCCTACTATGAAGATGATGACGACTGGCCGGTAACTGTCTACTTCAAAGGGAAAGGCGGCAGGGACTGGTTCTGGACCGATTCACCTGCATCCGGAATCAGTTCCCAGTATCTCGGAGACACCGGAAAGGAGTATGAACTGATACGATACTCTGCCGATCCTGCAACCCTTCCGGGAGAATGCGAGCTGGTACTGAGCACATACGACGGCTACCGGGACAAGGCAACCCTTCACATATGCGACACGCGATTCATAAAATGGACGGACCGCTCAAACGCAGTCCCCTCTTCCGGAAACAACTTCTCCTCATACAAGTTCATGTCAGAAAACAAAATAACAGTGACACTTCCACCAGGGAGCCAGTATGCTTCGGCACGGGGGCTGACATTCACCCAGTTCAATACCCCGTTCAGTTTCATCGCAGGAGACAGGAGTGCCGACATCAAGAGCCTGAACCCGATGCTGTCCGGATATCCATTTGAAGGGAAAAGCCTGCTTAACAGCAACTGGAGCGACAGGATAGGCATAAACTACAGCAGTAGCATGGGCACTTACGGGATGTATGGAGACAACAGTATGTCCGGTTATCTCAATCTGATTCCGGCTGTAAACACCACCCTTACTAATTCAGGTCAGTATACGGTACGCATTTTTGCCAAGAACGGATACAACGATGCCACGAGGCACACTATTGAAGCCCGCATCATATGCGCACAGAGCGGGACTTACTATGAACTGGTACTCATTCCTGCAATATCCAAAGTGCAGCTTGGCTCGACTATTACCTTAAAACCCGTGCTGTACGTGATAGAGATACAGGGCCCGAACGAGGTCAGCTACCGAAGAACCGAGTTGAGCCCTACATCCTCATACTTGACCTGGAATGGAGCCCCGGGCGGGGTGTTTACAGCAACGGAGCCCGGCAACTACCGCGTTTCATGCTCATACCTTGGCGGAAGGAGCATCGGTTATGCAGACATTGAAGTAAGTTCGTCAGACATCGACATATATGGAGACTGGGATGGCGGAGGATCGGAGATACTCGATTAAACAGCTAAAGAACATGAAAAGAGTTTTGTTAATATTCAGCCTGCTGGCGGCAGCTCTGTCATGCAGCAGAAAGGAGACATCGACAGATGGAGAAAGTGCAGTCACCTACGTCAATGTAGGCGTCAGGCTCACCGGGCCCTCGGATACGAAATCCGTATTGACGGCGGAAGCCGAGAATTTTCACAGCGCCCTGCTTCTGGCCTATAATCCGGCAACTGGGGAACTGCTCCGATATGGCGCTAACGCCGGATCCCTGGAGGGTTCGCCGATTGTGAAAACCACTTCTTCAAGCAGTTTCTCCTGGCCTCTGCCCATGAATACGGAACTTAGGATTTACTGCATAATCAATCCGCCTCAAGTAATGTCAAGCGGGGTCTCGAACGGCCTGTTCAACAATGAAAAGCAGATCATGTCCTCAAAGTTTGTCTGCTCAAACGTCAGCTCACTTGCAGCGCTCGGCCAGTCATCGGCAGGTCTTCCCAAGGCCGGTGTTCTCAACATCGGGAAGGATGAGTTCACGGAAGACAATTCCTCCATATCGATAGAAGTGAAGAACCTCTTCGCAAAATTCGGATTGACAGTGGACAAAACCGGAATTCCCGAAAGCGCCGGTTTCAAGGTGAACAGTGTCAAGGTATTTGCCGCCAACACATCGGTCCCTTATTTTTCCGACGAATTCCGGCAGACAGATGCCTTGATGCTGAAAGACTTCGACTATGCAACCGCTTCAGACCTGCAGAAACTAAGCCGGGGCGGCAGCCAGAACGGCATCGTCCTGTATGCCATTGAAAACTGCCAGGGCATCCGTGAAGGAGCAAGGACATGGAAAAGCGTCAGGGAAGACCTCTCCTCCTGGGCCGATATCAATCTCTGCACGAGGCTTCTCATAGAATATGAACTGAACTCAAAAGTATATGCAAAGGAGATATTCCTGGGCTCAGGCGACATGAAAACCGATTTCAACGTAAGGCGGAATATATACAAGAACATCGTTCTCCGGCCGGGAGAGGACATATCGGAAAACTCTCCGTTCTTCTCTTTCAACGACGACGTAGTCTACAGCCATCCCGGGGACGATTTCTCCTCAACGGACGGAATACACTCCAATCTTGAAGGATACGGCAGTCTGACCCTGGCATTCAATCATTCTGACGGCAGGGCTGCCGACAACCTCTTCCTGAACACATCGGTAAACGCCAGCGGATATGGTTTTTCCGTATCTTCATCGGCAGCACTTGGAGAGTATTACATAACAGGCGGGATTCAAGGAGATTTCTACTGGCCTACATTCGGGACCACCGTTTCATCGGTAACAGACAAGGTAAGGCTCGTACTCACAGAGCAGAAAAAACTTACGTTTGAACTGACAACACCCGCCGGCGACATATATCCGTATCTTCCTGTAGAATATAAATCCAAAGAGTACTTTCCGCTCTCGAACGCAAACTCGGTTATTGAGAGCATCAGATTCCAGTCTCTTCCGGAGAACATAGCCAACTATTATACGGTCATTGACAAGGTACTGGAAGACAGAGGCTACAGAATAGCTGTCACGGTATATCCCAGCCATCCCGGAACAATGGAGGGGCTGAGTATCAGTTATGGAGAGGAAGGCGCTTCGGCTGCTTTTCCGCCTGTCACCGTTCTGGCTCCCGATGTATTGGTATGGAATGATGACCGTAACTTTCCGGCTGCAACAGAAGAAGGAAAAATACGCGTCGATGCGCTTGGGACCAACACAAACTGCAGCTGGAAACTGTGCAGACAGGGATCGGCAGACATACTCCCGGCACCAGTCTGCGGAGCGCTCGCTTTCTCCGTTGCCAAGACAGATCCATACGGGACGATGCTCAAAACATCCAAGGGCAGAGTGACGGGCTGCACGGCTGCCGTTATCATCAACGTTTCCGGATTCAGCAACCTGCCGGGATTCAATGCAGACAATTACACCTTCAACGGCCTCAACCTGAAAGTGAAAGGGGTGTTCACCTACCCCGGCGGCTATTCTGTAAGCAGTGAGACTGACGCGTTTATCACGAACCCTCTCAATAACTACAGTTACGATGGCAAGACACTGGAATATAAAGTCCATCAGGGACGCAGCGCGCAGGAAGAATACGTGACCGTATCGTCCGATTATTACACTCCGGAGTACATGCTCTCCTGGACTTCGAGGGTATTCAGCGTAGACCTCACAAGAAACAGAAGCCGCGCGTGCAACGGCCTGGAAGTCTGGACGGAGTATTCCACGGTAGAAAACATCTCCGGATTCAAAAACAAGGCGGCACTCCCCTCTTACGTCGTCAAGATATATGAAAACATGGAAGTATGGGGGGCAGTATACTATGGAAAGAAGCTCATGAATTCCATAAGCCGGGAGACCATGACATTCGTCCACAGCATCATAAGGATATATAACCACTACAATGTATTCGCCGCCTACGATGCCCAGGAAAAGAAGACAGCCCCTCCCGACTGGGACGACCTGGGGAACTACTCATGGCCGTTCTACCTCCTATGGTACTATCTTGGGTGTTTCAATGCCCATACAGTCAACAATTTCGACCTTGGGAGCGACAAAGACGAGCTTTCTCCCCTCATTGAGACGTCAATCACCAGCAGCACCCGCGCCCAGCCGGTTCTTACAGGGTACTCCAGGTTGGTGGGGAGGAAAATACCAGCCCATGGGACCTTGAGCACTGCCGCACGAAACAATTACCAGATATATGAAAAAGCCGGGAGTGCGCCGTTCTACAGACATTATGTGATTGGCTATTATGACAACAAATCACAGGGCAGATACAGCATCTTTTATGACTGGGTATATGCAGAAGGCGTCGACAACAGCTACCTCCCTATATATTGGAGACTCGTTGCGGCCAGCAACCAGCCATGGTTCAAGGTAGGGAGCGGAGACTATACCAAAAACGGGAAATATATCTCCAAAGTGGCGCGGACAAATACGGGGGAATACAATTTCACCATCGTACCCTCCGGAGACAAGTCGCAGCAGAATCTCTATAAGGATAAGGACGGGAATGGATATCAGTACATCCATCTGTTCTGGGAGGACAAGCCCGGCAGGGTTGTCATAAACAGCAAAAAGATGAACCCGGCCACAAATTATAATGCCGATTTGTGCATCGTCAACGGCTGGTACAACCCGGGCCTGTACAGCAATGGACTCCCCGTTCTCAAAGAGCACGTCGGAATGTATTTCTACCCCGAAAGCACTTCATCCAACAGCCGCGCCGGATATCCTGCGTATTACAGTTACGACAAACCGTATTCTTTGTACGACGAAGCCGCGAACATGGAAACGAGCCTCAGATTCGGCAATCTTGACCAACGAGACAGGGATGCCGCCCGGTAAATTTCATCTTGGCAAAAAATTTGCGTATGTTTGCATCGTGAAACGATTGCAGGCATACGCAATTGCCATATTGGCAGTTCTTCTGGGTTCCGTTCAGGCAGGCGCCCAGCAGCCGCTGTCTGAACAGGTTGTGGAATATGCCAAGACCTTTATCGGCTGTCCCTACAGGCTTGGAGCGCCCGGCCCCAAGGAATTCGACTGTTCCAGCTACACGAGCTATGTCTTCGGCCACTTCGGATATAATATTCCCGCATACTCCAAGACCCAGTTCCGCCAGGGCAGAAAGGTAGAAAGGTATTCGGAGCTTCAGATCGGAGACCTTGTCTTCTTCGGCAAAAGGGCGGGAGCCCGCGACATCGGCCACGTAGGTATAGTGGTAAATATAGAAGAAGAAACAGGATCTTTCAGCTTCATCCACGCCTCCGTTACCAAAGGAGTAACCATAGAAAGCGCCAATCATCCATATTTCCAGATGCGCTACATGGGAGCCAGAAGAATCATCCCGGATGAGTAAAAAGATTCCCGGCTTGTCCGGAAATCTTTTTTTTTATATCTTTGCAGTCCATTCAGCGGGGGTGTTTTGGTTTTGACAGCGCTGATGCTGGACGGTAAGCATACCGGGCGTGGAAGCCTTGCCCGTAAATCTCAGACTTCGAAAAATCAGTTGCCAACAACAACTACGCACTCGCTGCTTAATTAGCCCAAGGCAATTAGCTTAATCCGCGTCGCCAAGGCTGCGACGCCGACGAGTATCCCTCGGACCTTCCGCCCTGTATCGTCCGGCCCAGGGGTATCATCCAGACAGGGATGCACCGGTGGACGCCTTTAAAGCCGGCCAAGACCTAAAGGCTAAGGTTGCTTTCGCCCGTCTTCCGGCAGGAGCAGCACGAAAACCAAAGGAAGAATAAGTATGTAGAAAGCCGCCTGGTGCGACGTTTGGACAGCAGTTCGAGTCTGCTCACCTCCACAAAAAAAGCTCCCGTTCTAGGGAGCTTTTTCTTGTTCAGGACAACAGATCCTTATGCCTCGGGGGCCATTGTGGTGTAGACGTTGGTGACGTCTTCGTCGTCTTCCAGAAGGCCGGTGAGCTTTTCAAGGGTGGCGCGCTGTTCGGGGGTGACTTCCTTGAGATCTACGTTGGGGATCTGCTCGAAACCGCCGGAAACCAGCTCGTAACCTGCTTCCTCGATGTATTTCTGGATCTGTCCGTAGGCGCTGTAGTCTCCGTAGATGGAGATTTCAACGGTTACGTTCTCGTCCTCGTCCTCGACTTCCTGCTTGAAGACTTCCTCTGCACCGTAGTCGATGAGTTCGAGCTCAAGTTCTTCTACGTCGATGGGCTTTGCAGGATCTTCCTTGATACGGAAAACGCATTTGTGATCGAACATGAAGGCCACGGAACCGCTGGTGCCAAGGGTGCCGCCACACTTTGTGAAGTAGCTGCGCACGTTTGCTACGGTACGGGTATTATTGTCTGTAGCAGCCTCTACGAGGTATGCAATGCCGAAGGGGCCGAATCCTTCGTAAACCAGTTCCTTGAAGTCCCCGGTCTTGGCCTCGGTAGCCTTCTTGATTGCACGCTCGATGTTTTCCTTGGGCATTTGCTCTGACTTGGCCTCGGCGATGAGGGCGCGCAGACGCGGGTTGCCGGTAACTTCGGCTCCACCCTGCTTTACGGCGATAGTGATTTCCTTGCCCAGTTTGGTGAAGGTCTTGGCCATGTGGCCCCAACGCTTCAACTTACGCTCTTTGCGGAATTCAAATGCTCTTCCCATAATTATTCGGCAATTTCAATACGGGTGATGTACTTGTCGATTTCCATTGCCTCGGGGGCGTTGGGATAGAGGTCTTTTACCTTCTTGTAAAGCTCGAGAGCCTTTGCGTTGTTGCCGAGTTCCTCGCTGGCGATGCCAGCCTTGATAAGGTAGCCTGCAGCAAAGAGATTGTCGGTAGTCTTTGCAGCCTTCTCGAACCATACGACAGCATTGTTCAGGTCTCCAAGTTCCACATAAGTGTCGCCGATGCAGGCCTGGGCCTTTCCAAGAAGGATAGGATCGCTTCCGTTATACTTCTTGAGAAGAGCGAGAGCCTCTTCGAATGCACCTGTGCGATACTTTGCAATGCCGGCGTAAAGATAAACTGCCTGGCCTGCCTTTGAGCCATACTGAGAGATGATATCGTCAAAACCGAGGGAGTTGTCGTCTCCGGTGAGGGAGAGTTCATACTCGCCTGCCTCGAACCAGCGTTCGGCCTGGGCCATCTGGTCTGCGGCCTGGGCTTTCTTGGGCTGGAGGATGAAGCGGTTGTAAGCGATTACAATCAGTGCGATGACAAGGACGGCGATAACACAGCCGTAAATGAGGTTTGAGTACTTCTTGAAGAACTGTTCAGTCTTGGAGACTGCTTCAGCTACGTTCTGCTGACGTTCTTCCTCTTTGGTAATTTTAGCCATATCGTTAATTTATTGTTATAAGTCTGCCATTATTAAAGCCTGCAAATTTAGCGAAAAAATATTATATTTGCAATCATATAAAAGAAGAGCCTCAATGCCAACCCTCAAGAAAATAGTAGTTCAGGATTTCAGGAACATCGCATTCCAGGAAATAGCCTTCTCTCCCAATGTCAACTGCATCAGCGGCAACAATGGAGAGGGAAAGACCTCCCTGCTGGAGGCAATCTACTATCTTTCAATGACAAAGAGTGCCTTCTCCACGCCGGACCGCTTCAACTGGCGCTACGGCACGGAAGGATTCACCATAGGCGGGACATACGCCATGGAAAACGCCCCGGATTCACAGTTCTCCATCAAAGTATCAGAAGGCGAAAAGAAGCTCGTAAGGGATTCAAAGGCCGTTTCAAGGCTCAGCGAACATATCGGCACGCTCCCTGTGGTAATGGTATCCCCGGGGGACATCTCCCTCGTAGGCGAAGGCGGCGAAGAAAGGCGGAAGCTTGCCAATGCCGTCCTCTCCCAGATGGACCGGGAGTATCTCGCTGCCGTTCAGGCCTATAACCGCCTCCTCGCCCAGAGGAACAAGCTCCTCAAAGAGGATTCCCCTTCGAAAGAGCTGCTGGGCATAATCGACCTCAAGATGGAGCCGCTGGCACAAAGGATAGTCTCCGCCCGCGCACGCTTTGCCGATGACCTCCGCCCCGTCGTTGCCGATTATTACCGCCTCATCTCCGGCGGCACCGAGGAAGTCTCCATCGAATACAAGGCCGATACCCTCTCAACTCCCCTTTCCTCCCTCTTCGCTTCCAGGATGGAACGGGACCTTGCGCTCAGATTCACATCGGCAGGCCCCCAGAGGGACGATTTCGTCTATCTTCTCAACGGCCATCCCCTCCGCCGCTCCGGCAGCCAGGGCCAGCAGAAATCCTTCCTGGTAGCGCTGAAATTCGCCCAGTACAAGATTATGACGGAAGCATACGGCTTCTCCCCCATCCTCCTTCTGGACGATGTCTTCGACAAACTGGACCTTGGCAGGATATCCAATCTTATCGGCATGGTGGCCGGTTCCGAATTCGGACAGATTTTCATAACCGACACAGACAGCGCCCGCCTCAGCGGAATCATCGACCGCATCACCGATGACCGCGCTTACTTCGACACCGTAAACGGAGAGTTCCATGCCCGATAATATCCGCATACACCGCAAACAGGCCGTCACCATGGATGAACTGGTATCGGCCTACATCAAGCAGATGAAAATCGCCGCCGGCCTTAACACCCAGCGCATCTTCGAAGCATGGGACGTCTGCTCCGGCGCCGGTCCTTTCACCCTGAAGCGTTTCTTCCGCGGCGGGAAGCTCTACATCACCCTCGCCTCCTCCGTCTACCGCAATCAGCTCTCCTTCCAGAAAGAAGAGCTCATCCGCAAAATGAACGCCTACCTCGCTGCCGATCCCCTCTTCACCTCCGACAACCGCACCGTCGGATTCATCGAGGAATTAATCCTCCGTTAGCCTTTGTCATCTCGAGCGTCCACCTGTCATTTCGAGCGAAGTCGAGAAATCTCTCAAAAAAAACTTTCAAAAAATATTTGCAGAATCAAAAAAAGGTTGTACCTTTGCAATCCCGAACGAAAGAACGGGACAAGATCACTGAAATAATGGTGCGGTAGTTCAGTCGGTTTAGAATACCGGCCTGTCACGCCGGGGGTCGCGAGTTCGAGCCTCGTCCGCACCGC
>OCVV011356100.1_pt1 | contig 91113 bp, 143 predicted proteins | sample 1539721 | NCBI WGS metagenome assembly OCVV01 (sample SAMN02144230, study PRJEB22623) | gut metagenome | biome: sheep rumen | host: Ovis aries | place: New Zealand
AACCTGTACGAAGCCGACCTGCGCGGAGCCGACCTGTACGAAGCCAACCTGCGCGGAGCCAACCTGCGCGAAGCCAACCTGTACGGAGCCAACCTGCGCGGAGCCGACCTGTACGAAGCCAACCTGCGCGGAGCCGACCTGCGCGGAGCCGACCTGTACGGAGCCGACCTGCCGCCCGAACTGGTCGCAAAGTTTTTCCCGCTTGCTTGCCCGGAATCCGGCGCATTTGTTGGCTGGAAGGTGGCACATGCTATTTTAGACAGCAATTCTTTGAGACGAGTGATTGTAAAACTACAAATCCCGGAAGATGCCCGTCGTTCCAGTGCGTTTGGCAGAAAGTGCCGGTGTGACAAAGCCGTTGTGCTTGCCATCGAAAGCCTTGACGGAAGCAGCTCCGAAATTGATTTGGCTGTAAGCCAATATGACTCAAATTTCTATTACCGCGTTGGCGAAACGGTGAGCGTTGATAATTTCGACACCGACCGCACACACGAATGCGCACCGGGAATCCATTTCTTTATCACCCGCCAAGAAGCTGTCGACTATTGAGAGGAGATGGTTTGATGTTACCTAATATATCGTGGCTTGTCCGCTTTGCCCGTCGTGACGGAGGTGTGGAGCTCTATGAATATGGCGAATACAGCGATGCGGTGCGTATGTACAACTTGTTCAATGAACGCAACGCCGAAATTTACACGGAAATCCAGTTGATCGAGCGCGACTGGGAAAAGGATGAAGACAGTGGCGACACGATCCTGCACAGGAGGACGTTTGAATGAGAGTTCTGGTTGCTTGTGAAGAGAGCCAAGCGGTGTGCATCGCCATGCGGGAACGCGGTCATGAAGCGTACAGTTGCGACATGCAGGAACCCAGCGGCGGTCATCCGGAATGGCACATTCTCGGCGACGTTTTGCCGATCATAAACGGGAACTGCTCGTTCACCACGATGACTGGCGAACGCGTGATCATCGACGGCACCTGGGATTTGATCATTGCCCATCCGCCCTGCACCTACATGGCAAACTCGTCGGCTGTGCGAATGCGGGTGAAGGGAGAAATTCAGCCGGAACGATACGCGAAAGCCATGGAAGTGAAGGCGTTCTTCATGGCAATATACAATGCGGACTGCCCGAGAATTTGTATCGAGAATCCGACACCGCTGAAACTCGTTGGACTGCCGCCCTACGATCAAGTCATTCAGCCGTATGAATACGGGCATCCGTACAGCAAGCGGACGTGTCTGTGGCTCAAAGGACTCCCCCATTTCCAGCCGACCAACATCCTGGATCATCACGAACCGTATGTCAACGGCGGAAACAAAGACGCGCATGGCAATTACAGACGGTTCAAAGGGCGGAATGAGCGCGATCAGAAGACCAGGAGCAAGACATTTCGCGGAATAGCAGAAGCCTTCGCGGATCAGTTTGGCAAGGAGGAATGAGCATGAACGGTGTCTTCACGAAGGAATTCATTCTCGACACACTGGCGGAAAAGTACAATGAGTATTCCAAGACGGCTGCGTACTGGCGTCGTGTGGATCACCCAGCATGGGAGAAATACGCCACAGCCGCGACGGCTGTGCTGGAGTTGATCGAGACGATGTTCGACGCTGGCGAATACACGCTCGTATTCACATCGGGGAATATTGGCGATTGTAATTTTGACTGGAGAAAAATGGAGGTGCTGTGAGATGAATAAAGACGTGCTCGAAAAGCTAGTTGAAGAGTGGAACGAGTATTCGGAAGCGGCGGCGTTCTATTCGGCAGTTGCATGTTATGAACAGGCGGCGGTTTGCAGGAACAAACAAACGGCGGTCGGGGATTTGATCAACAAATGGTTCGGGGGGAACCAGTGTTAACTATGGAGCTTCTGGCAGTGGCAAAATATTCGGTGTCGTTTTTAACTACGGTAAAGCGGAGGTGCGTATATGAAGCTGTCCGTTGAAGAACTCAAAGCCCGCATCTGGGAAGAGCTCGAGCTGGATAATCGTTCCATTATCTTCTGCCACTTCGACACCGACTGTGGTGACAATATTGGCAGTGTCTTGGTGGAAACCGAGGACGATCTGTACGATGACGATAGATGGTATCACTTTTGCTACACCAAAGTGCCAAACGTCCCGTCTATTGCCGTAGACAAATGCGTGACATACCTGCTGGGTAGCGGCGAGGTCGATCGTGCGAATTGGGACGATTGCGAACATCTCGTCGATGCAATGCGGACATTCAAGTGCACATTCTGGGATATGCTGGACGAGTACGCAGACACACTCTCCATCGTCGTGGAAAAAGAAGTGCCGAACCCTGCTTACGACGTATTAGAGGATGAAGACGATGACAAATGAAATGCGGAGATGCGACAAATTGTATCTGGCGATCACCATGTACAATGATGCCATGGAAAAATATGTGGACGGAATGATGACGGGGAAACTTGGTTCCGCCGCGTTCTATCTTACCCGATCCAACACGATAGAGGACGTGATTAAAACGTTGTTTGGATCTTCCGTTTATACGCTCGTCAATCGACGCAAGCCGTATCCTGACGGTAAGCGGGATTTCATCTACAAGATGATGGTCATGAAGGAGGAATAAGATGAGCGCTACCATCCGAGAAAATCTGCTGGTGACTATTGACGACGAATATACGGAACCCACCCACCGCGTCATCGCTGTTGCCGGTCGTGTCGAGAAATTGCTGTTTGAGGGAAGTTACGATGAGTGCGAGTTCTTTGCCGACGACAATTATTGGCAATGGTCGGAAACACCCGGTGGCTTTGTCTGGGATTTGGAGGTGGAAGAGATATAATGTACCGCTACACGGTGTCCTTCGACGGCAAGTGGTCGCAGAAATGGTACGCCCACAAAGTCGGCTATCCAAATATCCCCGTGTTCGACAGCTTTGGCACGAAGAAATACGCGCTCACCGTTGCCGGGAATCTAATGGGCATGACGTATGAACAGTATATGGAATGGAGGAAGAAGAATGCAACACGAAGCGAGGTACTATGACTTCATCAACGCTTTGCTACCCGGAACGGTAAACAAGCATGGCTGGGTCGTGGCAAATTGCATGCCGTTCTATGAATCTGGGACTGCCGTCCAGTACGTAATGTCTCATTACCCGGAAGCCAAGCCCTCCGATCATCTCATCATTCTGAATCCCGTTCGGTGTCGGGAACTGGCGCTCGTCATGTTGCCGGAATACGAGTACTTGTTGGAGCATATAGAGAAGCAGCAGGAAACAGCACGAGAACGACTGACGGCGACGGCAGCGCAACGAGATGCCATTCAGGGAAACAGCATCTTTAATACCGTCGAGAAAGAAGTGCTTCAAGAGCAGCTACGGGAGCGGATTGGCGTCCATTCCGGTCTGATTGACGCTTGGCAGACGGCGCATGCCAGAAAATGTGAGCTGTGGAACTGCGGGAGGCTGAAAGATGAGCGTATTTGAAGAGTATCAGAGTATTCTCGACACGTTGCCCTTTGACGAACAGCTGGAATGGATGGATGACTGCCGTGGCACGGCCACCAAACTGGAAGAGATGAAGCGTATTTACAGGAGTGATATTCAATGAGCTTCAGATTTATTGAAGATGGACCAGAACGTGGAGACTGCACGGCACCATATAGAATAGACTTGGGCAACACGCCATATACTGTAGAAGATTTTATTAACGAAATTCTGACCGATCATGCACGAGACTGGGGAAAAATTACTGTCTATAGCCCGAGCGGCAAAGCTGTTTATGTCGCTCGTTACAAATACGGAACTTTGTTAGGTTTTCCCGCTAACAATCTTATGGTATTTCGGATAGACCACGTATTTGCCGACGGTGGATGGACAAGAATGGACTATTCAATAACGGTGAAAACTCCAGAAGATTTTGAAAAGGAGCGTTGACAATGACCATCACCAGACATGCCGCGGACCGGGCGCATGAGCGACTGGGAATCCCGAAGAAATCCGCGGACAAACTCGCCGCTAAAGCATTTGAATGCGGAATCCGCAGGGAAGACACCAGCGGCTCACTCCATCGTTACCTCGATCACCTGTATAGTCAACACTATACGGCAAACAACATTCGCATCTTCACCTATTACATCTACATCTTCTGCGAAGAGACGCTCGTCACCGTGGAACCGTTGCCCCAGAAGTACCGCAGCACCGTCGACAATATAAGGAGGAAGTAACAATGCGCGAACTCAATGATTTCAATGCCCTATCTCTGGAAGATAAAGCCATGACCGTCCGTAAGCTCCGTCTGGATACCAGAAAATTGGAAGCGCTGTCGGCCGAGAGCGGCACTGCCAAGTCTGCCATTGAGAAATACGTCCGGGCAATCGGGAAGTCCAGAGCGGAAGTCGTCATTGCGTCTTTAATTAACGAGAGCGCGTATGACTGCCGCATCTGCCGTGCCGCGAAAGATTGGGCGCGTCGCATCGACAAAGCGTGGGACAGCAAAGCGATGGACAATATGGGTGTGTCGTCCATGATGCACTTGGTACATCTGGACCAGCTGGCTTTTGAGATGTCGAGGTATACGAAATGAAGTGGGAATTGTGGCTTCTGCGGTTTGCGTATGCCGGAGCGGTGATGACGACGATCTGCTCCGTATTGCTCATCATCAAAATCATTTTTCCCTGAACGGATTGGAATATTTTTCCAGTCCGTTCATATTATTATAGCGGAGGTGGTCAAATGCTCGAACAGCTCATCCTGGAATACGGATTCTTTAAAATGCGCCGTGTCGTTTACTTTTCGGTGAAGAGCAAATATGTCAAGCAAATCCTCACTCACCATCAGCCCATCCCTAAGTTCGAGTGGTATGATAACAACCGGCGTTATGTTGCCGGCATGGACGTCATCCAGGACTTGTCGTCGGTTACCTACCAGTTTACCTTCATGCGCGACGGCAAGCCATGTACGTTCCAGGCGATCCTCAATTCGTACAAACGGCAACAAGCTCGTGCGGAATTATCGAACATTTGTTCGGTTTGTTAAGATGCTGCAAAAATGCAACACGATCCATTGACTGTCCATCTCTCAAGTGCTATACTGACAACGTCAGCTGGAAAGAACACATGTTCTTTTAGAAAGGAGTTCACCATGAATGAGCTCGTCAAGAATTGGCTCACTTATCTGGACGCTCAGGCGTATTCTCCTAACACACTGGAACTCTATGGCGACGTCGTCCGGGAGTTCTTCCGCTCCACTGAAGCTAAGTCTCTCGCCGATGTCACGCCGGACACCGTGGAAAAATGGATGCTCATCCACAAAGACTGGGCACCGTCCACCCGCAAGTGGCATTACGCCGCTGTCCACAGCTTCTTCCACTATTGCGTCAATAAGAAGCTCATCCCGGATGACCCGTCCTCCATTCTCCCGTCCACCAACGTCCGTAAGCACATCGACGAGTCCAAGAATGCCGGGAAAGAAGATCGTGTCTACACCACCGAGCAGCTCAAGGGGCTCATGGAATTTGACGACGTGCGGGACCGGAAATTGCTCATCCGGGATCGTGCCATCATCGCGCTCATGGCGGCGACCGGCATGCGTGCTTCGGAAGTTTGTTGGCTGAACGTGGCAAACATCATCAAGCGACAGGGCAACACCATCTTTGCCCTCCGCAAAGGTCAGAACATCCGGAAGATCACCGTCTCGGAATTCGCGTTCCCCTATCTCACCGAGTATCTCAATACGTTTTTTCCCCAAGCCATGAGCGAAGAAGAATACGAAGAGACGCCGCTGTTCGCGACACGAACCGGGAAGCGCATCAGCCGGTACGACGTGTACAACCTGCTGGCCAAGCGTCAGCAAGCGCAGGGCATCCGGACGGGGACCCACAACATCCGCTACACCGTCATCAACGCCGTCGAACGTCACGCCAACGCCGTGGTCGCCCGAGACATTGCCGGACAGAAGTCCATTGCCATCACCAATAACTATTTGGTGAGCAATGAAGACGAGCGCATGGATGCCATGTCGTCCCTGCCCTGGGCGGAAACGATGAAGGAGACCAGCAAAGACAAGACCTCGACACTGTCCCGGCTGGAGAGCGCTTTGAACAAGAGTGGGAAGACGCTGGACGATCTCGTTGCACTTCTCGAAAAATAAATTTTCAAAAGCACTCTCAATTTTTGAAAATTGTCCGTATGAGTATAATAGAGAAACAAAAAAGGAGTTGATCTCATGGCCACGAAAACCCCGGAACAGACGAACATTTACGCCAAGCTGGAGACAGCCCGGTAGATGTTCCAGCGGAAGAACGTGAAGAAGTCTGGACGCAACACGTTCTCCAAGTACGATTACTTCGAGCTGGATGACATCGTCCCGCCGAAGACGGAAATTTTCAATGAGCTTATGCTCTGTGACCTCATCTCTTTCAGTGACACCGAAGCGACGCTGACTCTCGTAAACATCGAGAAGCCGGAAGAAACACTCACGTTCACCTCTCCCATGCGAGATCTGGAACTCAAAGGCGCGAACGCGGTACAGTTGCTCGGTGGTGTGGAGACCTATCAACGTCGGTATCTCTACATGATGGTGCTCGACATCGTGGAAGCCGATCAGTTCGATCAAGTCAGCAATAACAACAGCAACAATAAACCCCAGCCGAAGGCTTCGTCCGCTTTTGCCGATGAAGTCGTGGGAATTGTCTCCGCTCTGACGCTTGAACAGCGCAAAGCGGCTGGTGAACTTATTGCCAAACATAACAATGGCTCCATGAATTTCCGTGACATTACTGATACGGCGACACAGTCCAGAATTTTGAAAGCGCTCAAGGAGGCTTACCCCAATGGTTAATACCACGATCATCGGCAACTTGGTGGCTGATCCCCGCATCGGGGAATACAATGGCCGACAGATGGCCAGCGCCAATGTTGCCGTACATACGCCCTTCAAAGACGACAGCGGGAACTACATCACCAACTTCTATGAAGTGTCTGTCTGGGGTCCGCAGTGGGATACACTCGCCCGGATGAAGAAGGGCAACAAGCTGGCGGCGACCGGCTCGGTTTGCGTCAAGCCCTTCAATAAGAAGGACGGCACCGCGGGCGTCAACATCACGATGAAAGCCAACAGCATCGAGTCACTCACCTACCAGCCGAACAATGGCAATGGCAATACCAACTACAATGGTGGCAACAGCTACAACAACAGCAACAACGTGGAAGACCTGTTCAGCGGCAACTGATTGACGTGGAGGTGATACCATGACGACGGAAGAGAAGCTCGTGCGGGACAACGCAAACATCATCCGGCTTTGCGCGATCGACTTCATGAACGAACGCCATATGCCCTACTCGGTGTACTACGAAGACGTGTTGCAGGAAGCGATCATCGGCTTCCTCAAGTGGCATCGCAAGATGGAAGCTGGCGCGTTCGGATCGACGCCCACCGTGCATAAGTACCTCCGCACGAGCGTCCGGTATCACCTCTACAATCAGTTTATCAATCAGCATGGCATTCACCGGAACCCGAAGAAGAAGTGCGACATCAAGCTGGTTGACGACGACAGTGTGGATGTTGACGGAAAGACGCCGTGGAATATGGAAGAAGAAATCATTTTACACATCGATCTGGACAAGTGGATGTCGACACTGACTCCGCAGGACCGGCTGGCCGTTCAGATGATCCTGAAGGGGTATCCGCCCAGAGATATTGAATCCCGGCAGAACATGACAACCGGCCAGTATCAATGGCAGAAACGCAGAATCGGGAAATCGTACAGAGCGTATTTCGGGGAGGCGGGTTAATGGAAAAGCCGTTCTACTCGGTGCCCTCCGAGTTGGACATCATGGCATTCGCGGATCGACACATTGCTCCATACAAAGTGCAACACGGAGAGCTGATCGCAGAAACCTGTCCGTTCTGTAAAGGCGGTGAAAACGGCGATCATGGAACATTCTATGTATCGCTCGACACCGGCCAGTATTATTGTCACCGTGGTAAATGCGGTGCCCGTGGTGGGTGGGTCCGGTTGCTCAGACACTTCGGTGAAGCGCTGAACATCAATTCCGTGTCGCAGCAATTTAAACCGCTGTCCATCGTTCCGCAGCCGAGAACCGAGACCATCGATAAGTATTTTGCCGGTCGTGGAATTTCGACGGAGACACTGGACAAATTCCAGGTAGGAGCCGACACAAACGGGAACATCCTCTGGCCGTTCTACGTTGAAGGCGAGCTGGTGTACGCGAAGTATCGAGCTCCGGTTGCCAATCCCGGTAAGCGGAAAGAGTGGGCTGAAGCGGGAGCCGCGCCGGTATTGTTCGGAATGGATCTGTGTAAACCGGGTGAGCCGCTCTGCATTTGCGAAGGACAAGTTGACTGCCTGTCTCTTTATGAAGCTGGAATTCGCAATGTTGTCTCTGTCCCTGCTGGTTGCGAGAATTTTCAGTGGTTGGAAAGTTGTTATGACTGGCTCGGGCAATTCGACAAGATCATTCTCTTCGGAGATAATGATCCGCCGGGGCGGAAGATGATCAAGACACTTGCAACCCGTCTTGGAGAAGAGCGTTGCTGGGTCGTTGAAGAGTATCCGAATGGGTGCAAAGACGCGAACGATATTCTGATCCAGTACGGAGCGGAAGAATTGGTTAAATGCTGGAAGAATAATTCAGAAGTACCAATTCAAGGTGTCATTGATGTCACGGAAATCCAATATGTCGATCCAACAACCATTCCCCGCATTAAAACTGGCATTCCGAAGCTCGAAAAAGCCATCAACGGGCTCGAAGAAGGAGCTGTGTCGCTGTTTTCGGGAGCTCCCGGCCACGGAAAAAGTACGTTATGTGGTACTTTGATGCTCAATGCGATCGAGCAGGGGTATACATGTGTTGCGTATTCTGGTGAACTGAGCCCCGATCTATTCCAACGCTGGCTTTTACTCCAGGCGGCTGGCTCAGACTGGTTGACACTTCAACAAGACAACTTGACTGGAAGCCAGATACCCGTTGTTCCGATGCCCGTTCGCCAGCGTATCTTCGAATGGATGCATGGCAAACTCTATCTCTTTGATTCGTCTGCTGATGTCTCTGAATCTATTGCGGATTCGATCCTATCTGTGTTTAAGTCAATGGCCAAGCGAAAAGGAGCCAAGCTGTTCATTGTCGACAATATGATGACTGCTCTTATTGATGCAATAGAAGATGAATATCGGGCACAAGCGAAGTTTATGGCGGAACTCAAACGCTTTGCGATGAGATACAGTGCCCACGTCATCGTTGTTGCACACCCCCGCAAGATCAAACAAGACGCAACCATCACAAACGATGATGTTGCTGGCACAAAGTATCTTACCAACTTGGCATCCAATGTGATCATTGTAGAACGCCCCGACCTGCGTGTGACGAAGACCAGATATAGCGGTAATAACACGTTTATTGAATGTTGTTACTGTGGAGATTCGCGCAGAGTGTACCAGAAAGATGTCGGCGATCAGTATACGTATTCGTGGGACAAGACGGGGTTGACCAAACCCCTTGTCCGTGCCGACTCTTTACCGGAATATGGCGTTTATCAGTCAATTGCCAAGCAGATGTTCTAAGAAAGAAACGGGGAAGCTCGAAGCTCCCCGATTTCCCCTACTCAATTGACACGCAGTGTTTGCTCATGTGTCGAGCATGTGCCCAGGAACTCAACGTATACAACGACGAGCGCAACGAGCGCGGCGGCTGGGCGGTACGACCCATTCAAATTCTACGCAAGCACGAAGCCATTGTAGACAGATGGATTCTTCTTCCAAGTGAGCCATGCCATCAATGTTCCTGCGGCACCAGCCCACCAGAAGAAGAAGCCCATAAAGCCCAGCACGACGCCAATCTACGACGCCAATCTTTCGTCAGCCAAATACTTATTCATGTTTCCTTGATCCTTTCCTTTGTTAGGAGGGGAAAGAATGGCTGGTTACACGACTAAGGGTTGACCTGTTGGCATCATAGCATGGGTAAGCACTGTTAGTCAATTGAAACTTGAGTCCATAGCACAATGGGCAGTGCGGGCGCATCAAACAGCGCTAATTTGTTGGTTCGACTCCAACTGGACTCCACGAAGTAAGCAAAGTCATTTACAGATACAAGCGGGGCTGGCGGTGTCGCTCCGATAGACTTTGCTGAATGGCCTTGATATCTGGTGCGCAACAGATATCGTTGGCAAACCGCACCGGCGGGGTGTAGCGCGGCGGCAACGTACGTGAATCCACGGCGTCGTGAGTTCGACTCTCACCACCCCGACTCTGCCACCCTAGCTTACACGGTGAAAGCGGCGGACTATAAATTCGCAGAGCGTGGATCGTTACCACGGGGTGACACCAACTCTATTATAATAGGAAGGAATTGACTATGGCAAACTACATGGAGCTCTATTCCCGATCACCATTTTCGACACAGTTCCTGTATTTCGATGTCCCGGAATACAAAGGTGACCAGATCTTCGTCGAGCATGGCATCACGCCCCGCTTCTATGAAGAATGGGTAATGGATGGCACGCCGTTCGTCTTCATCCGTTGCCGTGTGTCGAGAAAAGACAAGCATAAGTTCATCGCGGCAATGTCCGAACTCACCAAGAAGATGTTGCTCACCGGATTCGAGACTTACGATGACGTGTCGACCAACTTCTTCAACCGACTCGCCGATGAACTGACGAACATGTCCGAGCTTACGTTTTCAGATATTGACGTGAGCGAGTACGAGCATCTCAAAGCCCGTGTCGAAAACCTGAATCTCTATCTCAAGTACGTCGAAGACCATTATCCCGAATTGATGGACGAGATGAATGAGTGGTTCGACGGAATGGCGGGGTACGAGGGGGTGAATGAATGTATCTCTTGATTTTCTGGGTTGTCATGCTGGTTTTTTGGATCGCAAATAGTTACTATTGGGCGAAGAAAGAACATCCTGGGTTCTGGGTTATGTGGGCTTTCTCCTTTCTCGGTTGGACGGTGGCGCATCTGTGGAATTGCATCTTCGAGGTTATTAAATGACGACACTGAAATTCTGGCTCATCTGCTTTCTCGCGTTGCTCATCGTCTGGGAAATTGGTAAAGCAATGCGCGAACGGAGCCGACCACTCGACGTCATCTGGATAGTGTTCTTAACCTGGAACTGTTTCTTAACTGCATTTGTGTATTGATGCATACTTATCGGCAATAATTCAAAAAATTGCCGATACATATAGAGCGTTAGCCAAGCGGTAAGGCAAGGGACTTTGACTCCCTCATTCGCTGGTTCGATTCCAGCACGCTCTGCCACCCCTTGGCTTGGGGTATTTTATCGGCTGGCCGGGACCATCTCCTCTCCGGCTGGCCACTCCATCTTCACGTAGCCCAATTGGCAGTAGGCACGGCATTTAAGCTGCTGTCAGTGAGAGTTCGAATCTCTCCGTGAAGACCAATGACCGGCAAGTTTCGCACCCCAACTCTTTATTCCAGGATCAGAAAGAGCCCATCTATCATCTAGTCTACGATGTCATGGATGATATATTGCCCAGCCGTTGGCTTTTCGTCAAGTGTTGAGAGCCGGACATACAGCTTCCAAAGCACTTTGATCACAAACAAAAGCCCGATGTTGGACTACACCCTACCTGTTTCACCTCCCTTTTATTGAGATGAAGCAATTCACTTGCCGGTCTATTTTATTCTATCACTTCTGGACGCATAGTTCAACTGGTCAGAGCGCACGGCTCATAACCGTGAAGGTCTTGGTTCGAAGCCAAGTGCGTCCACCATTCGCCGCCGTACCAGAATTGGCATATGGAGCTGGCCCAAACCCAGCGGTTACGGGTTCGACTCCCGCCGGCGGTACCATTACCTGCGGTAAAAAATTGGACTCTACACTCCGGTGAGTCGTCGTTGATGCTGCGCGATAAAGGCGTGGGCTATAGAATTGGCACGTGAAGAGTAGATCTGGAGTGACCGCAGGTATCCATTTATTTAGGAGGGCAATATGCGGGTATTCAAGGACCATTCTTTTCTGGTATTTGATGTGGACGGCAAGCAATGCAAGTACGACTTCGCAACCAAGCAAGCCTACGGGTTCAGTGGCAAACCGGTGAAGAATATTTCTTCCCAATTGCGCAACCATTCCGTCGGTGAGATCATCCAGTCGTGTGACCAACCTGGCTATGGCTACTTTTTGCGTGCCGTACAAAGCTATTATGGCGAATCTTACTCGAATATCGGCACATTGCTCGACAAAGCTCGTTACTTTATCTATCTGGAGCCATTCTTTACGGCTGGTGTCAAGCGCATATCGAGTATGGGGTATTTCAAGACGCCGTTTAACGACGTCCCAACCGGACTTCTCAAACTCTGTCGTGAGCATGATTTGACGCTGTCTGACGAGCTCGTAAAAAGGTATAAGGGCAACCCGGACATGTACAATGTCCTGTTCAAAACCGAGTATACTACATTGACTCCAGAGGTTTTAAGAAGCATCGCAGAGAATTCTGGTTATCTTTTACATGACTTCGTATCGACGTATAAATACCAACCAAAGTCGCTTTTCCTCTACGTCGACCGCATTGCAACTTTTGAAGCAATGCGTCCGGTGGAAATATTGATCACGTTGCGCGACACGATTCGGATGAGTTCTGCTATTTCTCCGAAGTACGACAAATTTCCCCGCTATCTGAAGACGACACACGATATTGTCCAGCGCAATTACGACCGAATGAGACGCGAATTCAACGATGAATTGTTTGCCCGTCGCGTCAAGCCCCAGATGGAGCGCAATATCGACGGCTACACGTTCATCTACCCCAAGACACCGCAAGACATCAAAGACGAAGCTGTCCAGCAAAACAATTGCGTCGCGTCGTATATCGACCGGGTCATCGAAGGCCGCTGCGATATCGTCTTCATGCGCCGTAAAGAGTCTCCCGAACACTCGCTGGTGACGCTTGAAGTGGTGGATGGCAAAGTTGTCCAGCGCAAACAGCGATACAATTACGACACGACGGCGGAGCAAGACGCCATCATTGCAAAATGGGAAGCATGGCTTCAAGATAAAGCCGCATAAAGGAGGAATTTTCATATGAGCAAACAGCAACAACAGACGACAACCGGTGGCGTCGGTACACTCGGCGTCGTCCAGATCGTCTTCATTATCCTAAAGTTGATCGGTGTCATCAACTGGAGCTGGTGGCTTATTTTGATTCCGGTGTGGATCATGATCGGATTTGGGTTCCTGGCTCTCATCGTCGGATTGCTTTTTATTGCCGCAACAAAGTGAGGAGGGTACCATGGATGCTCAATTTCGACACGATCTGGCAAAAGATAAGCGCAACGTTCCAGTAGACCAGACCCAATTCACCGCCGCGTTGCGTCGGCTGTTGCTCGAATTCCGATCAGACAAGAAAGGTCGTCCGGGTAAATACGCCAAGCGCATCGGTTATGTAGTCGCTGGATCGAACCCGGTCAAGCGCACCGTGCTCTCATTTCTCATCGAGACGAACGTCGTCCGGTGGGAAGTTCGTCAATACGTCATCGATAAAGACGTTATGAAACAACTTGAGTTGTCAATGCATCTGCTGGCACGATTGGATGAGAGCAACACGAACAAAGCGTATGTATCGTACTGCGCATGGAGGAACAAGAAATGATCACGACCAATTTTCTCTTGTGTTGCATCATTGGATTGCTCGTATATCTCATTTATCTCAACCTCGACTCGTATTAAGGAGGAATGTGTATGTCCTGGTCGTTCTCCAAGTAGGAGACATACCTCGCTTGTCCCTACGCTTACTATCTCACCTATCTGGCCGAAGACCATCGCCATGGATCTGGCAACGCGTTCTCGGATTACGGTACCTTCGCTCACTCATTGCTCGATAAATGGGCAAAGGGCGAATTGAAGCCCGAACAGTTGCAAATGGAGTGGGAAGCCGGTTACGACACGGCCATTGAGCATGAGTTTCCCCCGTTCATGAAGAACTATCGTGAAAAAGCCCGTGTTATGTGCTCGAATTACTTCGCGTCGTTCAACGGCTTCCCCGGCTATGACATTGTCTCGTCCGAACGCCGTTTCACGGTACCCATTGGACCGTATGAGTTCGATGGCATTGCTGACTTGGTATTGAGAAGCCAGGAAGACGGGTCATTGATGGTCGTCGACCATAAAACCAAGTCCACAGCGTCGATGAAGAAAGACATCGACCGCTTCCGTAACCAGTTGTACATCTACGCGGCTCATGTCAAAGACCAATACGGCGAATACCCCAAAACATTGGCTTTCAACATGCTCAAAACGGGTGAATTGATCAAAGAAGAGTTCACCATGGAGCAGATGAAGGCAACCGAAGTCTGGGCGGTGTCGACGGTGGACGCTATCTGTATGGACATGGACTACAATTACCATCAAGACGACTTTCATTGCCGTTTCCTCTGCGATGTGCGCTCACAATGCGCTCATTGCCCCATTTGGATTCGATAAAGGAGTTATAATGCAGAACCTGCACAGCCATAAGTACTATTCTAATGTGTTTGCGTCGTTCAAGGACAGCCACGTCTCGTATGAAGACTACTGCAAACGCGCTGTCGAGCTGGGTCAGAGAGTTGTCACGTCTGTTGAGCATGGTTATCAGGGCAATTATCTCCGCTGTTGGGAGATGTGTGAGCAATATGGATTGAAATTCGTGTTTGGTGTCGAAGCGTACTGGGTGAAGGATCGACACGAGACGGATGACACCAACGCCCACATCTTGATATTGGCTCGAAACGAAGCTGGACGCCGCCAGATCAACAAGATGCTGGCCGAAGCGAACAAAACCGGGTTTTACGGCAAGCCCCGCGTGGACATGGAGCTTCTGCGGACTCTACATCCGTCAGATGTCTTCATCACTACAGCTTGTGTCGCTTTCTGGGGCAAACCGAATCGTGAGAGTGGCGATGTCAAGTGGCATTACGATGGCGAAGACACCATGGACGCGCTCTTTGCTGAGATGTTTTCTCATTTTGGTGAGTCGTTGTATCTCGAAGTACAAGCACACAACACGACGTGGCAAAGAGAGGTCAATCGACACGTACTGGAGCTTCATTACAAGTACAATGTGCCGCTCATCGTTGGTCTGGACAGCCATTACATTTATCCGGAGCAACGGATGGAGCGACAGATACTCAGAGAAGAGTCCGGGGCAAAGAAACTGGATGAAGACTTCGAGTTTGACGACAACGTGTACGAAGACTACCCGGACGAGAAGACGGTCGTTGTCCGTTTTCAGACACAGGGCGTTCTGAATGCGTCCGAGATTGCCGAAGCCATCGCTAATACGGATGTTGCGCTTACGTTTGATGACTTGGTGTTCAGCCGGGAGCGAAAGTTGCCGAAAACATACCGTGGCATGGATCGTGAGCAGTGCGCGGTGGAGTATGAGCGACGGATCCGTGAAGCGTTCAAGAAGTACAGCACCAATTTGCCGAAAGAAGAAGCCGAACGGCGCTGGAATGACATGTGGGCGCAGGAGTGCGGACCAGTTATCGAAGAAGGGCAAGCGGTGTACTTCTTGCTTAACTCGGATATCATTGCGCTCGGTCAGAAAATGGGCGGAACGTACACAAACTCCGGTCGTGGCTCTGCTGGTTCGTTTTTCTCGAATAAATTGCTCGGCATGACGGGACTGGATCGTTTCGAGTTGCCCGTCACGCTGTACCCCGGTCGATTCATGACTCCCGAACGGCTGAAAACTAGCCTTCCCGATATAGATAGCAATGTATCCGATCAGAAGATATTTGCCGCCGCACAAGAACAGTTGATGGGCAAAGGTCATGTCGCCCCGATGATCGCTTATGGCACTCAGAAACCCAAATCCGCGTTCAGAATGTACGCCAGAGCGAAGAATTTGCCGATGGACGTGCAAGCTGTTGTCTCCAAGCAGATCGAACAGTATGAAAGAGCGCTCCAGAATGCGGACGACGAAGATGAAAAAGAGTCCATCTTCATTGAAGACTACGTCGATGAGCAATATATGAAGTACGTCGTCGAGTCTGAGCCGTACCGTGGTATTGTCGTGTCGAAGTCCCAAGCTCCGTGTGGATTTTTGCTCTACGATGGCGACATTGAAGCCGAGATCGGCATCATCCGTGTCGCGGCGAAGACCAAGAAAGACGTCGCATATTGCACTGTGATCGATGGATACACGGCGGATGCGTTCGGATATGTTAAAAATGACGAGCTCGTCGTGACGGTTGTCGCTATCAATGCCGCCGCTTCGGCCAAAGCTGGCCTTCGCTATCTTTCTGCCGAAGAAGTTATCGAGCGGACGAAGAATGACCCCAAGACGTGGGACGTGTTCGCGAAGGGTTTGACCATGGGTGTCAACCAGTGCCAGGGCGCGAAGACCATTGAGAAGCTGATGCAATACAAACCCCGGTCGCTCCAAGATATGTCGGCTTTTGTCGCCGCTATTCGACCCGGTTTCAAGTCCATGGTGAACAAGTTCCTCGCCCGCGAGAAGTTTTCTTACGGCGTCCCGGCTTTCGATGATCAGCTGCACAACGATTCGTCTGGATCGTCGTGGCTGTTGTATCAAGAAGACGTCATGAAGTGCCTCGGAGCCGCCGGTTTTCCGCTTGAAGAGACGTATCCGATCATCAAAGCCATCTCGAAGAAAAAAGTCAAGGTCATCGAAGCTGCACACGAACGCTTTATCCCCGGCTTCATTGCGTATCAGAAAGAACACGGTGAGAAGTCGGATGCAAAAGCGAAAGAGAACGCCGAGATGGTGTGGCAGATTCTTTATAATTCGTCAAGCTATTCGTTCAATGCGTGCGTGACCGCCGACACGATGATTGGTGTACGGCGCGTTGATGATTATTATTTAGACGAGTTGCAAGGACGTTCCGACTGGGACCCCGTTCGTTCCATGGACGAATCTATGCACTTAGTCGAGAACAATATCGTCAGCGTGAGACATGCCGGGTATCGTCCAGTATATGTCGTTACTTTGGACGATGGGCATAGTATTCGATGTACATCGAACCATAAATTCCCGACCCCGAACGGCGAGAAACATCTTTATGACTTACGTTCCGGCGATTGGCTTTATAGTGTTCATTATGACTATATTGATGCTGTGCGAATTGCATCGATTGAGTACGATGGTCGCGACATAGTATACGATGTCCAGATGGCTGATCCGAATCACAATTTTGTTGCAAACGACGGCATCGTGACGAGTAATTCACATTCTGTCGCAGTTGCTCTCGATGCCATCTACGGCGCGTATCTCAAAGCCCACTTCCCACTCCAGTATTACACCACACTCCTCGACGCTTACACAGCGAAGGGCGACAAAGAACGTGTTGCTCTCATCAAAGATGAGATGCGTCGTGGTTTCAACATCACCATCGCACCGTGTCATTTCAGACAGGACAACCGCTACTTCTCTTACGACACCGACCAGAACACCGTGTCGGACGCGCTCCCGTCCATCCGCAATTTGTCCATGGCTGTGGCAGAAGAGCTCTTTAATATGAAGGACAACTTCTATCCCACCTTCGTCGACCTCCTCCTGGACCTCGACACCAGACGGGCTTTCAATGCTACCAATATCGAAGTGCTCATCAAGATGGACTACTTCAGAGAGTTTGGCCACAACGGAAAGCTGATGGAAGTGTGGCGGCAATTCAGGTGTGGCGAAGGCATGCAGTACAAGAAGACGTATGTGGACTCGACACGAACCAAGCGCATTGCGGCTCTGACACAGTTCGAAGGCAGTTGCCCGGATGAACCCATCTCTCCGTACGATCAGCTCTCTTTTGAGTCAATCCACTACGGCTCCCCCATCTCCGTCTTCCCCGACTGTCGGCAAACATATGTCGTTATGGCGGTGGAGACGAAGTATTCCCCGAAAGCGTCGCTTTATTCCGCCGCGACTGGCAAATCCGGCACCATCAAGATAAAGAAAGACACGTTCAAATCCCAGCCGCTGGATGCGGGCGATGTCATCGTCGTCGGCAAATACGATAAACGACCCAGATACACCTACATCGACGGTAAATCCGTTCCCATTCCCGGCACCAAAGAACTCTGGGTGCAAGAATATGTCGTGGTGCTTCACCATGATGAAGTCATCACAGCGAAGGAGGCTTAACCCATGCACGTACAGCTTCACTTTTGCGCCATCGGATTTGGTCATTCCGTTTGCGCAAACAAAGTGTATATGATATTGACACCGACCACGAACCAAGGCAAACGGATGATCCAGGAGGCCAAGCGAGACGGACGCTGGCTGGATGCGACACACCGGCGTCCAATCAAGTCGCTTATACTCATGGATGATGGCAAACTGATCGGCTGCGCGTTCTCTCCGAAGACCATTCTGGCGCGTCTCATCCGATCCACTGACGACTTCACATCTATGGTGCCGCCGATCGACGATGATGAAGATGAATATGACGATGACATTGACGAAGAGGAGGACGCTGACGAATGAAGTTCATTAAGCCGAGTGTCGAGATCATCACCGAGCCGGATTTGTTCAAGCGGATCGAAATTGGGGCTCGCTGCTGTTACAAGAGTGAGTCCAAAATTTCGGACGACTCCGCAGAAAAGATGGTCAAAGCGCTGATCAAACGTGGTCATGAGTCTCCGCTGGAACATAGTAATATTTTAGTCAGCTTTGGTGCGTATGAATATGACGCATTTGCTAATATTCTCCATCAATACACCGTAGATACCGGTCTTCCGCATTATATCCGCACATCTACTTCTTATCCTTATATGCGCATTTGCGGCGGCAATCTTAGAGCTTGGCGTTCGTTGGTAAAACACTTTCCAGACCCCACAATTATTCGCCATATATTCTATGGCCACCCGGCATTTGAGGATATTCATTTGCAATCTGTCGATGTGGAAGAGAATCTAGATTGCCACATTTATCATGGCGATCAGATTTCCGATCCCAAGCTCAACATCATCACCGCCCGTTTCATCTGTGACCGTGGTGTTTCCCATGAACTGGTGCGTCATCGGTGTTTGTCTTTTTCGCAGGAGAGCACAAGATATATAAATTACAAAGATGGGCTGACATTCGTCGAGCCGTGGTGGTGGCCGGAGCAAGAGATGTCCGACACACAGTTCATCCGGGCGAGTTGCCAGGCCGCCGAAGACGCGTATTGCTCTCTCATCGCGTCTGGCGCTTCCCCCCAGAAAGCCCGTTGCGTACTCCCGAATATGCTGAAAACCGAAGTCGTCGCCACGGGCACAATCGAACAGTGGAAGAAGTTGGTGTTGCCGCTTCGTCTCTCCAAAGCCGCGCATCCCGATATTCGTCGACTGATGGAGCTTTTCTGTGAGCAACTTGGATGGAATCCGGACGACTTCAGAAAGTGAGCGTTTGTATGGATCGTTTCTATGCTTTCGCCAATGACAATGGCACAATGGGTTTCTACCCCCGGCAGGGCACCAGAGTGAAGAACAACTTCGGACTCACGCTTTACGTTTACAAGAGTAATGAAGCGTATGAGCGCGATAGCTATTGGTGGTACGTCGTCGAAGAGCGGACGGGACTTTCCTTTGGTCGTGGCCATACGCGCAAGGAAGCAATAAAGAACGCGCTTACAGCAATAGAAACGCGTGGCGTTGACACAATCCGTAAAGGGATCGACTTAGCCGTTGAAAAATATGACGTCTCTCCGATGTGCAAACCGACTTATTTAAGAGGTGACTGAAATGATGATGACTCTCGCGAACACTGCTCCTCTGATGAGTAATGAAAACTACAAGACCCGTTTCTTCGCTGAATACGCGCAGACGAAGATCCGGTACGAAAAGCTGAAAGCGCTGTGTGATGAAATTGAAGCCGCGACGATGATAGGCGACCCGGTGCTGGAGCCGCCCCATGACTGTCCGTTGTCGTTGCTCCGCAAACAGCAACACGCCATGGGCGAATATCTGCACTGTCTCGAACTTCGTGCTGTCATAGAACGTGTCGATCTTGATATGATGGAGGCTTAAATGAGAACGCTTGTTTTGCTTCGTGGCGCTCCCGGATGTGGCAAGTCCACTTGGATCAAAGAGCATGGGCTTCAGAACTACGCCATCAGCGCGGATGAATTGCGCAAGATGTACGCATCTCCGATATTGCAACCGGACGGATCCATTGCCATCCCCCAGAATAACGACAAAGCCGTGTGGGCGACACTGTTCCAGATCCTTGAAAACCGGATGGAGCGCGGCGACTTCACTGTCATTGACGCGTGCAATTCCAAGACGGCCGAGATGACGCGCTACCGTGACCTGGCTCACCAGTATCGTTACCGCATCTACTGCGTTGACTTCACCGGTATTCCGATGGATGAAGCAAAGCGGCGGAACAAACTGCGTGAACCGCTCAAATGGGTGCCGGATGAATACATCGAACGTGTGTATTCCCGTTTCGAGACACAGCCAATTCCCTCCGGCGTCACCCGTGTTGCGCCGGAAGAGTTTGAAGACACGGTGTATACCACGCCCTTCGACATGTCGCCATACAAGCGGATCGTCCACATCGGCGACATCCACGGGTGCTATGACAAACTCATGGAAGCGTTGCCGAATGGTATCGAAGACGACACCGGCTACATCTTCCTCGGAGACTATTGCGACCGTGGACCCGACTCGGCCAAGGTCATCGAGTTCTTGCTCTCCATTTATAAGAAGCCGAATGTCTGCTTGCTGGAGGGCAACCATGAGCGCCATCTCTGGGCGTGGGCAAACGATAAAGTGTCCCGGTCGAAGGAGTTCGAGTATAAGACCCGTCCGCAGCTGGAGCGAGCCGGTACCCAGAAGAAGGATGTACGCGAGTTGTATCGGCGCATGCGCCAGTGTTCGTGGTACACGTTCCACGGTCGCCATGTTCTTTGCACTCATGCTGGTCTCTCTGACTTCTCGTTGCTCGGTCGTCTGGATTTCGTTGCGTCTTCCCAGATGATATACGGTGTCGGTCGGTACGAAGACGTTGAGACGTGTGCCAAGAGCTTCGATAACATGACGGAGTTCGCTTATCAAGTATTTGGGCATCGCAACGGAACGGGTGAAATGCGTACCCAAATGGGTGTCGCAAGTGTCTGTCTTGAAGGTGGCGTTGAACGCGGTGGTGAACTTCGTACGGCAACGTTGTGGTATAACGATCCTATATTCTCTCTTGTCGATCCGGGGTTTCAGTTGAATATTGGTCGTTTTGAGAACCCTCTCCCCGATCAGCCGCAGGTCGACACCGTCCCGTCTGATGAAAACGTGTTGATCCACGATCTGGTGGGCAAGATGCGCGAGTCCAAGCTCATCCAGGAGAAGCAGTTCGGTCATATTTCGTCGTTCAATTTCACTCGCAAAGCGTTCTCCGATAAGAAGTGGGACGACCTCACGACCAAAGCCAGAGGACTGTTCATCGACACGGTCAACAACAAGATCGTTGCCCGTGGATACGATAAATTCTTTGCCATTGGCGAGAGAGAAGAGACAAAAATTGTGTCTTTGGAACACAAAATTGCCTTCCCGGTTGATATATATATAAAGTCCAACGGTTTCCTGGGCATGGTCTCGTATGACCACGCCACCGGCCAGTTGTTCACTACGACCAAGTCGTCTCCCGATGGCCCTATGGCCGACCTCTTCCGTGCCAAGATACCCGACTGGCAGCGTCAACGTATGGAAGATTATCTCATCGACCACGACGTCACGTTACTCTTTGAAGTCATCGACCCGGTCAACGATCCGCACATCATCACGTATTATCACGACGATATCGTGTTGCTCGACGCCGTCACTAATACGCTCGATCCCGAATTTATGCCGTATGACGAGTTGGCAGAGCTGGCGACACAGCTCAATTGCTCGATCAAAGGCAAGTACGTGCCGTCGAAAGCGTACACGATGGCTGGTTTCAAAGCCGTGGTAGAAGACATCGAGAACATCGACACGGACTCGATCGAAGGTGTTGTTTTCCGGGATGCTAACGGGCGGATGCTCAAGCAAAAGACGGCTTTCTATAACGAATGGAAAAAGCTCCGGTTTGTGGCGACCACAGTGCTGAAGACGGGCTACCTCCGCCAGCCCAGCATTCTGACGACGCCCATGGAGAACTACTTCTACGCGTTCGTGAAGACGCTGTACAAGAGAGACGACATCAAGACAGATATCATCTCGTTGAGACAAATGTTCTACAAAGAGTATCCGCAGTTTGAAGGAGTTGAAGACGATGACGAGACGTAATTTGATCGAAAAACTCATTGCTGTGTACGAAGCGAAGAACAATGACTATGGTAATTCGGCTCACCGCACGTATGTGGAGTTCGGCGAAGTCGCGCTTGTCATCCGCATCTCCGACAAACTCTCCCGGCTCAAGACGTTGCTGTCGGGAGAGCAAATGGTAAAAGATGAGTCGGTGCTCGACACGATCGGGGACGCGGTCACCTATCTGTGCATGTTGTGTGCCGAGATCGACTGTGATATTCCCGAGTTGCCGGATGCCGAGCGTCTTGAGATGGACGAGAACGTGGAGTCGACGGTGCTGTACCTTCAGACTTTGGAAGAAAAGAACCTGGAGATGGTCGTTGCCCCGGAGGACGTTGGACAGTACAGAGAGCTGCTGGTCACGATATGGAAAGCTATTGCAGATCCAGAGATTCGCATTGAGGAGTACATGAACTTGGCCGAGCAGTTGGTAGAAGAATATTTATGGAGAGTGACGTAAAATGGTAACCCGTATCAGAAAGCGGGACGGTCGCATCGAGCCGTTCAGCCGAAAGAAAATTATCGATGCCATCACACCCGCAATGAAACGGGCTGGTCAGGATGAACCGGATACGGTTGAACGTATTGCCGACGAAATTGAGAACTCTCCCGGCGATATCTTGGACGTCGAGCAGATTCAGAACATGGTCGAACTGAAGCTCATGAAGACGTCGCTGAAACCTACGGCCAAAGAGTACATTATATATAGAAACGACCGCAGTCGAATTCGTAATAGCAAGACTGAGTTGATGCGGCGTGTGCGTGAAAAACTGCTTGCCAATAACGTGGAGAACCAGAATGCGAATGTGGATGAAAAGTCGTTCGGTGGACGTATTGGTGCTGTCAGCAGTGAAGTGATGAAGCAGTACGCGCTGGATGAATGTATGTCGGAGATGTCCAGAAACAATCATCTGAACAACGAGATATACATCCACGATCTCGACCATTACGCGATTGGTGACCACAACTGCCTCAGTATTCCGTTTGATGACTTGCTTGCCAACGGATTCAACACACGCCAGACTGACGTACGTCCCGCTAACTCGGTCAACACGGCATTCCAGTTGGTCGCCGTTATCTTCCAGTTGCAGTCGTTGCAACAGTTCGGAGGGGTCAGCGCGACACATCTTGACTGGACGATGGTCCCTTACGTCCGCAAGAGTTTCTACAAGCATTATGTTGACGGTATGAAGTATATCGACGATACTTATGTGCCCGAAGATAATGTCCCGTATCCGAACCCCGCAACGCCCATCGATGACCGCAACACGTATTGGGCCCCCCGCGCATGGCAATATGCCATGGATATGACCGAAAAAGAGATTCATCAAGCGGTTGAAGGCATGTACCACAACTTAAATACATTGCAATCGCGCTCCGGTTGTCAGCTCCCGTTTACTTCCATTAATTATGGCACTTGTACGTTGCCCGAAGGCCGCATGATTACGAAGGCTTTGCTCGACGTTTCCGTTGATGGCATCGGTAAATTGCATCGTACTCCTATCTTCCCTTGCGGTATCTTCCAATGTCAGAAAGGTGTCAACCAGAAGCCCGGAGATCCTAACTATGACTTGTTCCGCTTAGCGCTCAAGTCTACAGCTCGTCGTCTTTATCCGAACTACGCCAATGTAGACTGGTCTGGCAATGCTGGGTACGACCCGAACGATAAGCGTACAATGTTCAGTACAATGGGTAAGCGCAACACTACAGCCCATGTAAAACCTTTTGAACTCCGCCCGGAGGTGTCCACTTATTGTGGGCTAACGGTTAGGACTCTTTGAGTTGAGACCGTGCTAAGTCAATCAGATGAGGTAACTTATGTTTGTGTACAAAATTACGAACAACGTAAACGATAAAGTTTACATCGGTCAATCTATTCGCCCCATAGAAGACCGCTTTAAGCGTCACCTTTGTGATGCGTAGAATGGCAAATTGAACACCCATTTTGCGAGAGCAATACGAAAGTATGGCAGAAATGCGTTTCGCATAGAGTGCATTGATACGGCTTCTACTCAAGATGAGCTGAATATGAAAGAGCAATACTGGATACGTGCTTACGACAGCGTTGCTAATGGTTACAATGAAACAGATGCGTTATCGAAGTGTGGAGGCAACACGTATCAATCCAAAACAGATGATGAGATGGAAGTAATTTCCAGAAAGATAAGCCAAAGTAAACTTGGAGCACGAAACCCACGTGCCAAATCTGTAAAATGCAGAAACGTAGACACCGGCGAAGTATTATTTTTCGATACAGTTGAAGCATGCAGGGCGCACTTTGGTGAAAAACATCATCGATTCATTACGACTAGGGTATTGCATCAAACGCGGGGGCTATATCTGGGGCAATGGGATATAGTGTACCAAGACGACTCATTCTTTAGGACAAAACCATCTGATTGAAAAGTGTATCGACTATCCCGGATGAATGTACGGGAGTAGGACGGGAGATAGGCACCCGCCCGAAGCGGAAGGCCACATTATTTGTGGATGATATAGTCAGTACCACCGGCGACGGTGGATAATATGTGTAGAACGTCCAATGGATTCGATATCAACGGTTTTGGCCAGCTTAAAGATGGGCGCGGCAATATCTGCCCCGTTACGATCATCTTGCCCACGTTGGCGATGGAAGTGAAAGAAGAGATTCTGAGTTGCGTCGACACCGCTCACGACGAAGGAACCATCGTTGACTGTTTCATGAAGTTACTCGATCAAAAAATCCACGAAGCCAAAGATATGTTGATCGAGAGGTATCATTACATTTGCGCTCAGTCTCCCGACAGTGCAAAGTTCATGTATGAAAACAACGTTATGGCTGGTTATGATGGCGAGACTGTTGAATCGGCAATGAGACATGGTACATTGGCTATCGGGCAGCTCGGTCTGGCTGAAGCGTTACAAATTCTGATCGGGTGTAACCATACGACCGACAAAGGCATGGAGTTGGCAAAACGGATCGAACAACTCTATAAGACACGGTGTGCAGAGTTTAAGAATGAGTACAAGTTGAATTTTGGGGTGTACTTCACGCCTTCAGAAAACCTGTGTTTTACGGCGATGAATAAATTCAAAGCCAAGTATGGCGAAATTCCCAACGTGTCCGACAAGAAGTACTTCACCAACTCGATGCACGTTCCTGTCTGGGAGAAAGTCGATCCATTTAAGAAGATCGATATTGAATCCCAGTTGACTGGCTACTCCAATGCTGGTTGCATCACATACGTCGAGCTTGGCTCCACAGTCAAACACAATATTGACGCGCTGGAACAACTGGTGTTGTACGCAATGGATCATGATATCCCGTACTTTGCCATCAACGTCCCGAACGACATGTGTATGAATTGCGGATACACGGACGAGATCAACGATACTTGCCCGATGTGTGGCAGCAAAGACATCAAGCGTCTGCGTCGCGTAACGGGCTACTTGTCCGGAGATTACTTGGCGGCATTCAATGAAGGTAAACAGCAAGAGGTAGAAATGAGGGTTCGACATGCGAATGGATAACCATTTTCGCGTCGCTGGTATCGATCCATGCGAAGTGTGCAATGGGCTCGGCTTTGGAGTGACTCTGTTCCTCCAAGGCTGTAGCCATCATTGCAAAGGTTGCCATAATCCGTCAACATGGGACCCGAATGGCGGGCAACTTTTCGACTCGGCAATTATGAAGCAACTCGAAGAGCGTTGCTCCGATCCGAATATCCGTCGTTTGACTATTTCTGGAGGTGAACCATTCGACTCGCCTGACGCAACTGCCAGGATCGCCGACTGGTTTGTGTCGAAGTTCCCAGAAAAGAGTCTGTGGATTTACACTGGATATCATTTTGAAGAGCTGCCCAACATGAAAGACGCAAGGTATGTTCTTAATCTATGCAGCGTTCTCGTTGACGGTCCATTCATTCTTGCTGAACGTGACATTACGTTGCCGTTTTGCGGCAGTCGAAATCAGCGCATCATCGATGTCCCCGCAACTATTGTGACCGGGCATATAGTCGAGTTGGAGGTTGCATGAAAAAGTCTTTCAGTTCTACGTTCCTTTATTCTATCCCCGCTGGTGTCTTTATTGGCATCGGCGGGGGCTCTTCTTGTTTGTGTGGCAATAATTTCCTGGGCGCATTTCTGTTTTGTGTCGGTCTGTACGCCATCTGCTGTAGTGGCATGAACTTGGTGACGGGTAAGGCGGGGTATTTAGCCGACGAGATGAACGTATCTTACGTTGGCAGTTTGCTGATCATGTTCGTTGGCAATTATATCGGCGCAGCGGGGTGCGCTGTGTTGATTCGGTTAGCTTCGCCACATATTATCGAAGCTACTGTCTCCATCGTACAAACGCGGATGGCCCAATCTGCGGTGCAAACGTATGTGTCTGGACTTTTGTGTGGCGTGCTCGTTCACTTTGCCGTGTGGAAGTATCGTCAAGACGGATCGCCGCTTGGCATATTGCTCGCTATCCCCGCGTTTATTCTCTGCGGATTCGAGCATTGCGTTGCTGATATGTTTTACTTCTGCGCAGCCGGGCAGTTCCACCTTGGCCACATTATCATCGTTGCGTTCGGCAATATCATTGGTGCAATGGCCACACATCTACTTTTGTCGAAAAAAAATTTCTTGAACCACTCTCAATTTTTCTGAAATGTCCATATGAGTATAGTAGAAGAGAAAATTGGAGGTTGCACATGACAACTGAAGAACTCAAAGCCAAATACGGTGACGAGGTGGTCTGGGTCATCCCGTCTGATACGGTCACCCACGACCCGGATGTCGCCAATTTCTTTTACGATGACGAGATCGACTTTTGCACAAAGAAGGGCGAAGCTAAGTACCGCTGGGAGGTCGAAAACGATCCGAGCTACAAGCAGCCCATTGTGTATGCCGTACTGACCTGCGGTTTGGACGTGTTTGTGACCCACCGTTTGGCCGGCGACTCCCGTCTCACGGGCAAGTATTCCATCGGCACTGGAGGACACATGGCCCCTGGTGAGAGCATCACAGCGACGTTGTTCCGTGAGCTCGAAGAAGAAGTCGGCGTCACGCCGGACAACATGATGACCATCAGCCGTGAAGGCTACATCTTAGACGAGTCCTCCCCCGTCAATTCGGTGCATCTCGGTATCGTATATCTGATCGAAGTCAACGGTGCCGATGCGGTACAAGTTAAAGAGACGGAGAAGCTGACGGGCGAATGGATGACGTCGAACGAACTGGCGAAGCTCTATCGTGCTGGCAAACTTGAATCCTGGAGCGAATACGTCTTCAAGCATTGCATTTGAGGTGGCAATATGGCTAAGAAACGACGTCGTGAAAAACCCATTCCTCACGTCGACGGGGATTTTAACATGTAGGTCGGCGACTTTTCCTATCATTGCTCCGGTTTGGCTGTGCTCCATTATGACGCAACCAAGCGCGAAGTATCCATTCTCAAGAAGCTGAACCTGCCCATCGGAACGTTGAAAGTGCTGGGGCATGGCTTGGCTATCTTCTTCGACCAGCTTACTGATTTGCTGGCTCCCGTAGACGCAACGGTCTTTGTCCGCGAGAAAGCGGTCATCTCGCATATCGCGGACACGGATCGTCTGCTTCGTGTCGGTGGTGTTGCTGATGTTGCGCTCTGGCAAGTAAAACATACCGGTTGGTATGAACTCGCCCCGTCCACAGTCAAACGCATCGTCACCGGCAAAGGTAACGCGACCAAGCCACATGTGGCTCGATGTTTGCGACCGTATGTTGGCGACCAAGTCTACGAGACGGATGACGAATCCGACGCGGTCGCTGTTGGTATAGCTTTTTTGCTTAGAGAGGGCTATTTGGATGAAAAAAGAGATACTGTTTCTGAGTGACGGCAACCAGTACGACGCCATTGCTTACTGCTGCATCTGTTATCTGTGCCAGACAGCCAAGATATCGCACACGCTCGTTCTGACCGGAAAAGGTTTCCACGACAAAATTGCCTCCGCGTTCAAAACAGACACCGAAGTGACGTTTGTGTCGAGTCTCCCCGTTTCGCTCGACTATCTCGATACGTATGAGTTAGATCAATTGGATATCCAGTTTAGCACGCTTCATAATTTATGTCGCAAGCTGGGCGTCAGCGAAGACATTGAGTGGGCGGCTACTGATCTTGCCAGCAGTTCGGCATATCATCTGCCGTCGGTCGTAGCAAATATGTTGCGACGCCGGCTGGGGTTAGAAGACTTTGGCAATTTCGTCGCTCAGAAATGGGTGGAACACGGCACTGGCTGGCGTATCACGCGGGACGCTGATGTCCTCGATCTGATCGACCCGATGGAGGAGCCCGATGATCCGGTGTCTTAATTGTGGTGCAATATCTGTACGACCGCAAGTATTTATACGATGGCAGCTTGAGCCGGATGCCGATCCACCGTCGTGGGACGGTTGTCCATATTGCCACAGCGCCGACGTTGTCAAGGTGAGACAGTGCAGTGTCTGTGGCGAGTATGAGAGCTTGGGGTATGAAGTGATCGACACAAACGAGTTTATCTGCAAGAAGTGCTTAACGGAGGTCGACTATGGCTTTGATATTTAAAATGGATCTGGTCTGGTGGATCGACTTCTTCATCCAGTATGTGTTGCCGGTACTGTTCTTATTGATCGTCGTTCTTGGCGCTATTCTGGTCGTAGATGTAATTCGCGGAGGTAAATATGCGAGACGAAAAAAGAATCTATAAGTTTTGTAACCGGCTTGCCGCTGCATGGAGCAGAGTCCCCGACTGGCGTTTCGGTCAGCTGATGATGAATTGCCTCGGCGAAATGGCTCATGCTGGCAGAGACCCGTTCTTCCCCGAAGAAGATGAGATGATCGAGTTCATCGAGAAGTACGTGGCTGAAGTGGCTCCCGGTGAGTTTGCGCACAACCATCCGTTTGGTGACGAGTGACATGATCGGTGAAAAGATGAGAGCAATGCGACTGGCGCGTGGGTTAACTATGGACGAGTTGGCAACACAATGCGGTGTCTCGCGTGAGTTCATTTCGATGATCGAACGCGGCGTCGTCAGTCCTACGGTCGACACACTCTCGCGTATACTGTCGGCATTGCAGGTTTCCATGGTCGACTTCTTCAAGGAGCCGATGAAAGAACAGTTTGTATTTTCAAAAGAAGAGTTCCAATTCGACGGGCAAATTGCTGACATCGCTCCAGATGCGGGAGCGCGGTCGCCGTACTTTTTGCGACTTGCGCCGTATGAAGAGACACCTGTCTATCATAACGTGGACATCGTGTTCTACGTGCTGGCTGGTGGATGCAGTGTGAAAATATTCCCGAATACATGCACTGCGCTGCGGACAGATGTCATCCACATCAAACCGTCGTTGCAATATAGTCTGGTTGGGCATGGTCGAATTGGAGCGGAGCTATTGTGTATCCCGTTGGGTAAAGGAGAACAACATGACAGATGAGCAAATGCTAAACATGGCCAAGCGCGTTGTTCACAACTATTTCAATAATCACCGTGACGTGACCGATCCGCCGCTGGAGATGAGTGACATCTTCATCGTCTGGTTCTGTAAGACATTGCAAAATTGGAAAGCGCTCGTGTCGACCAATGTCCGTGACGGCATCTATTATGAAGTGACGCACAATGGCGATAAGCGAGAGACGTACCTGGACGTGTACAAGAAGTGGGAGAACATGGTCGTAGAAGACGAGACGAGATGTCTGATGGAATAAACCTCGTGACATGGACTCGACACAATCCAGAAGCGGGTCCACAGCATTGCACCGATCGGGTGAAACGATATATCTCGACGAGTCGACCTTGCTGTGGCAATGATAGATGATGTGTCCGCCGCACCGGACGGCGTCAGCAAAGGTGGCATCCGGTACATTTTTTCGTACGAGTTTTTGCACTTTTCAACACTTTTCCATACGTAATTTCAACACTTTTCAAAGATAATTGGAGGATGGGTTATGCTGAATTGCTCTGTTTGCGGACGAGAACTGGACGGTGTCGAAATTGAGTTCATGCCGAGCGACAAATGGCGTTGCGCTGAATGCGCTGGCGAATTGCACAATGCTCTGTTTTCCAGACGCAACGACAAGATCCGGTACGTGTTTCCGACGAATGGTACCAAATCTGCACAGATAATGGCTGAAAAGTATCTGGCACGTGGCAATACATATGTGGTCGACACAATCCAGATTGGCAAAAACGAGAGTCACATCAAAGTCCAGGGGCTGAGATACTGGTTTAATTCCGTGTTGTTTGAGAGGGTGGCAGAATGAAGAAAAGTATTACGATAACCAAAGAAGAGTGGCGTACCAAGTATCGCGGGTTTATCGATAAAAACGAAGACGTGAAGCAGTTCTTGATGGACTATTTCAAAGAGATGTATGGCTCTGAACCGAGTATCCAGATCATCGGCGAGTTGTACGATGCGACCGTTGCGTGGGTTTGTAACGGGTATGACGATCTCCCCGATTGCATTGTGTGTGTGTGGTGTGATCTCGACAGACATGGCGGTCCGGACATCCTGATCGAGACGTACGCCTGGGACAAAGAACGGCGAATGTCGGTGGGTATTGCGTGAGTTTGGACAAAACAATTCGACATGGCAAAGAAAAGAGACGACCGTACAGCAAAGCGAAAGCGGTAGATGCGACGTGTCGGAACCACGGATCGTGTACTTGGTGTGAGAGAAATAGACGGTATAAGATGAGAGACAAGCACCCGGAGGAGAAATATGAGAGACTTGACTTTTCGGATCAAGAGCAAAGATCATAGTAAATGGCTGTATTTTACCATCGGTGAGAAATTGCCGGATGGCGACGTATTTACTCTCGGGCAATTCACCGGTTGTCGCGACAAACATGGCGTTGCTATCTATGAAGGTGACATTGTAAGAAAACGGATATACACCGGTCAAATCAAAAACTGTCCCGTATCATTTGAAGACAGTGCTTTTATTTGCAAATACGAACGAGACAATAAGATGTATCCGCGTCGTTATTCACTTGAGGACAGCAATCTGGAAGTTGTCGGCAATATCTACGATCACCCCGATTTGGTTGCCATATGAAACGTCGTCGTAAATGTGTTGCATGGTCGAAGTCAGCTCTATGGTGTGATGGATGCAACCGACAGTCGACGAAATGTCCGATGAGAGACAAGTACAGAAATTTGCGCAACACGAAGTATGGGAGAGAAAAGTACTGGCCGGAGGAGAAAGATGCCGAACATGAGAGGTAGACAAGTGGCGCGAGCAGTAGCGCGTGTCATATGGGTTTATCACGATGACGACGATGCGTTGTGCAAGTTATACTTTTCCAAACTCATGAGACACATCGAAGCGGAGATGGTGTTGTATGAACGATCGCTTTCGCTTGGTAGAGAGAAGTTGCCATAAATATGGCAAACAAGACTTTAAATACCAATGGAAACTCACGTTGCGTTATTGGGTCCGATTGGTGAGAAAGTTGTGGCCCAGATGAATGATCGATATAGACAGAAACTCAAATATAGAAAGCATCATCCAGCCGAGATAATTGTTATATGTGGCGAACATGCTTATCGGTGGGGCCCAGATGGTGTATTTGAGGAGATCGAGCTATGAACGATAAATATAGACAAGCGAAACGATGGTATCGACACAGTCTCTTTGATACGAGACTATTGTGTAAGATGCTCATCTGGGGCGTGAGACGAGCAAAAGTAAAACCGGAGGTTATACTCGATGACTGTGACAGAGTTCCTGGATCACCACGACGCTTATCTTGATGAAGACCGATGTTTGCATCTATATTGCACATGTGATGGAACGTTGTTGTTCATGAATGAGATGATCGAATTTTTGACACAGATCGGAGCAACAGATATCGAGCACTATACCGAGTATCTTGATAAATCGCCAGATTCAGAACGACCGTGGCTTACGTGCCGTTTCTGTGCATCTGGTATCTTGCCAGCGTAACTCAGTTGGCTAGAGTGCGGGTCTTGTAAACCCGGAGTCATGGGTTCAAATCCCATCGCTGGCTCCATAGTGTGGTGGCGGAATAGGTAGACGCAATGGCAAAGCTGTGGGAGTGATCCGAGACGTCAGACCCACGTCCATCTCGACTTGTGTGGTGCAAATCCACACCCACACTTTAATTCAACCCGGCATCGCGGTGCTTCGGCACACAGCCAGTTTTAGTGCGAGCCGTATTACAGCATCAGTAACGTTTCACAGACTTTGGTAGCAACATGCCAGAGACTGTTCTCACGAACTTTGCGATGCAACACGGTGGGCAATGTGTTCTAGCCAAGCTATATGCCCCATATCGCTACACGAAAATTCATCGGCAGCATTATATCACCTCCCGGAACTTATTTGGAGTTGGGCCAAGGACGGGTGACAAAGGCTGTTGCGATGCCGGTTGAATATATCATACCCGATCTGGCATAATATATCAAGAAAAAGCGATATTGCCCCCGAACGGGTAAAAAAATAAGCCCCCTTGCGGGGCGAAGAGAAACTATAGTTTTGAAGGATACTGTTGTACCGATGTGCGACGATAAGTGCAAGACACAATTCATTCGTCACGCAGGAAACTAGAGATGATCGAGGAGGCGATTGGATGAGCGATATTATTGGACAGCGCTTTTCTAAATGGACAGTATAGGATATTGCTCCTAAGAGACAAAACCGTCGTGGTGAATATGCTATATGCCAGTGCGATTGTGGCACGACAAAAGAAGTGCGTGTGTACAATTTGGTGAACGGTCACTCTCATTCGTGCGGGTGCTTTATCACTCACGGTGATTCAAAGAAAGGCAAATACCATCGGCTTTATCAAATCTGGGCTGATATGAAAAACAGATGTTCTTCACCGAACAATCATGCGTATAGCCGTTACGGTGGACGTGGCATTACTGTTTGCGAGGAATGGGCAGACTACCTATCATTCAAACAATGGGCTCTATCTCATGGCTATTGTGACAATTTGACAATCGATCGTGTTGATGTCAACGGCAATTATTGCCCAGAGAATTGCAGATGGGCAACGTATTCTGAGCAAAACAGCAACCAAACCAATACGCCAAGATATGAGTACAACGGTGAAACACATACGCTACGAGAATGGTCGGCCATTACCGGTATACCTCAAAGAGCGTTAAAGAAAAGAATCTACATACTGAAATGGCCGATAGAAAAAGCATTGACTCAGGAGATGAAGCAATATGCGAAATGTATAGATACTTGACGAAAACGGCGCTAACGTGTATAATGAGGTAAGAGAGATATTGTCTGATTCGTTCGGCAACATTTTTACGTACCTTGATAGTTACATAGGTAACACACAGCGCGAAGGAGCTATGTTACACAGACAACGAGTTAAGATGCTAGACGGATCCTATCGGTGGGTCCAAGGCAAGACACACGATGAATTGAACGACGCGATCGTGAGAGCCTACGTTGAGTCGGGGCGTATTGCTGAGTTCATGAATTTCGCAACGACAGCACCGAAAAAGCAGACTAACTTCAAGGAGCTTGGTGAGAAATGGTTTACGACTTACAAGAGCGGATTGAAAGAAATGTCAAAACGAGACTATCGTTACCAGCTCGATAAGCTCCTCTACCCCACATTCGGAGATGCAATAGTCCAAGACATTCATCTTACGGATATCCAAGAGTTTCTAAACAATCACGCAGATACGGCAAAGTCAACGTTACGCAAGTCTATCATTATATTAGACCAGATGTTTCATCTGGCAATACGTGATGAATTGCTCGAAAAGAATCCAGTCGATAAGAAGCTCTTAAAATATCCGTCGGACGAAGTCAAAGAACGCGACGCTCTCGATCAACAAGACTTTGAAGCTATCATTAATTCCATTCCGATATTGGAACGTGTTAATGATCGCCGTATGTTAGCGCTCTTTTGCTTTACTGGGATGCGTCGAGGTGAAGTTGCCGGCTTGAAGTGGGAGGACATCGATCTGCATGAAAACGTTATCCACGTCAATCGCAATGTCACCTACCCAGATAACAGCCCTATTGTTGGTACGCCAAAGTCGAAGAAGGGTTTTCGGTCTATACCACTAGATCCGAGGTTGCTTAAATATCTCGCTCCATTTGAAGAGTCTGGTTTTATATTTGGAGGTAGCGCCCCTCTTACAAGAAGTGCCTTCCTAGCGATATGGACACATATCGGATCGAATATTGATCTACATGGAGCTAGTTGCCACATATTCAGGCATACATATGCTACGATGCTCAATAATGCTGGCGTAGATCCAAAGACAATCCAGACTATTCTAGGGCATGCAGATATATCAGTTACACTAAATACTTACACACATACCAAGGTCGAAAACATTCTAGAAGCTGGAGCTAAATTCCAAGCTGTAACTGGAGCAACTTCTGCACAATTGACGTAATATTACACAACGAATTTTGTGAGTTCTGCCAACTTGACAATAACAATATCAAACAAAAGAGAGCCTGACTTTTATGTCAAACTCTCCAAGATCTGCATCATTAATAACAGCCCTGTTCTACTTTCGAGTCAGGGCCGTTATGACCACTTCGATACCGCTCCATGAGTTGTATTGTACAACAGCTAGATGGTATTGTCAAGACGAACTGCTCAAAAATCCACGAACAATCGCCACATTTTTCTTGTTAAATCCTCTGATCTTTGCACAAATTCTGAACAGAAAGGAGTGCGCCGTGTGTTACCAGCGTATACTATCAGACTCGGCGTCACTGCCGGGTCTTTTTTTATTTTTTGGCAAAAAAAATAAACCCCGTCGAAAATGACGGGGTAATTTTACTTTATCTTGACGGGTTTTCGTAGGTCAGCGCTCTCTGAGAGTCGCCCACACCTTCGGTCGTTGGGTCGACCACAATGCCGAGGATCACCAGCACAGCGAACAAAGCATCTACGACGGTCTACAGTCGGTTACCCAGCTCACCAAGATCCAGCTGATATCCAAACAACCATGCCACCGACTGGATGAGCAACAGCATGGCTGGGATCAGAGAAACCCAGAACTGCTTATTCCGCAAACGTACTTTCCAATTGATCATTGTTCTTCGCCCCCTATCGGTAAGTCAAAAAACTTTTTGCGAACATCGTCCATGACACCATTTGCGCCAAGCGCATGGTACTGCGTCCAACAGTTTTCAAAGTCGTCACGATCATTCAGCGTCGCGTATCCTTGCTTATAGCATCTTTCATATTCTTTTCGCAACTGAGCCCGTAGCAATGCTTGAACGCCAGCAGCAATTGCGTTCGTCTCTTTGGCTGTATCTCTTACGCGTTTGATCAAGTAGCTGACCTACGCGGTCAGCAACGTTGGGATCCCGAATAAACACAGCCATTGATACTACGTCATACGTCATTCCCCCAGCTCCGCCATTTTATTGCTGATCCAGCCGATTTGCCCGTCAAGTTGAACAGCAAACCAGCCGTTGTCCGCTACAGCAACGTATGGCAACTTTGTTCCACATTTTGCCACAGTCAGAATGGGGTAATTCGTCCCCGCACCGGCACGGATATTCGCAGCATGGCTCGCCGTTACGATGACGACCCGTTTCTCTTCGTCCGTTGTCACATTGTCTTCCACATTCTTTTCTGCCAGCAACGACATCAGCGCCTTCAAGCTCTCTTCGCCGAATTGCCCATCTACGTCAATACCAGCGGCTTCTTGGAGACGTCTCACCGCGTCGCGAGTATTTTTACCGTACTCCCCATCGACGATACCAGCATCGAATCCTTGCTCATTGAGCAGCTCTTGAAGCAGAGCAACATCGTCACCTTTGCGCCCCACCTTCAGTAGTCGACGGCCAAGAATTGCTTTCACATCGTTGTTGGGCTCGATCTCTGCTTCGCCATAATTGACCCATGGCAACTCATACCAGTCTGTCCACCCGCGACCTTCGAGCTATGTTTTTACGCAACCGTACTTAAAGCCCCGCCATTCAACCACGTAGCCATTGCCAACATAGACACCTACGTGCCCGGCCATTCTGACAGCAATGCCTGGTCGATCCGGTATAGTCGAAATGTTGCCGTACTCAGCCCCAATGGATTTGCAATACTTGAACATACCATCAGCACTTCGATCTGGCACACCATTCGACGCGTAGACGACTTTGTGCTGCCCTAGGTCAGTCCACGCGGCACCTTTGATAGCACCGCCCACACAGTCGCCGCAAATTTGTTCGTTCCGAATATCAGCTTCGTAACGATACATTCTGTTAGCGGTATAATGGTCTGGATACTGTCTGGCCTTACGGTCCAACTACGCTTGCGTACACGGCTGAAAAGTCGTACCATACCAATACGGCCGTTTGGCCGCAACTTGGTCTTCCAGCCAGACGCAATAGTCAATGGAGGTAAATATCTTATCCATCATTATCCTCCTATGCATATTTTCGATAATCGTTCTTAACATTCGTCTTGTTCACGTACACATATTTCATGGTCGTCTCCAATTTGTCGTGCCCTAAAATGTTTGCCACTTCCTGGATCGGCATGCCGTGGTCGACCAAATTCGTTGCCAATGTCCTCCGGAAGCGATGCGGATGAACATGATCTACACCGGCAACATTGGCTACTTTGTTGAGCATCAACCGGATGCCGCCCGGAGTGAGCCGGCTACTACCTTTGCCAACGAATAGCGCTTCATACTGATCTTCTCTCGAGAACAAATATCGCTTCACCAACATCGCCGTCACTTCGTCAATGAACACAGTGCGTTGCTTGTTTCCCTTCCCAAGTACGACACATTCCAAATTGGCGAAGTCAATGCTGTCCCGATTGAGCCCGCATATCTCACTGATGCGGCATCCAGTCGACAGGAGCAAACTCACTATTGCTCTATCGCGAATTGTCGTACAGTTTTCTTTCAGCGTCTCGATGTCGACACTACTCAGGGGCTTCTTAACTTTTTTCTCGCAACGGATAGGCCCAAGATTCCCAGCAGGGTTAATGTCGATCAGATTCTCGCGATGCACCCACCCAAAGAACGAGCAGATAATAGAACGGATCCCTTCGACTGTGACATCCTGCATACCTTGCTGTTTGAGTTTTGCAAGATATCGACGCAGACTGAATATCATGATATCGCGGATCGGAAGGTCGATATCTTTGAACATACGGGTCAGAATGTACTTGTAGTGAGCAATTGTTTTCGGCGACTTACCTTCAACTTCTTTCGCTGCCAGAAACTCGTCCAGCAATTCACCAGTTTCAACGTCCGGCTTGTCATTGCAATTATGCTCCATCTCGAATTGACTGAGTTCTTCTGCCAATGCAGAAGTCAACGCGGACATTTCATTGACAGTCAACGTGTCGCCCAACTTCTGGGAGAGGTTCTTGATGAATGTGCTCTTCGCCGCAATACTCATTGAAAACACCTCCGTATGTAGTTGCCATTATTGTAAACGGAGATGTAGCATCGACACTATCAAGAAGTCATTAACATTTTTGCACCGTTCGCAACGGTCTGTTAAATGTCAAAATAGTATCACGGGAGAGAAGCAAGTTCTCTCCCGCTGTTGCACCTATCAATGGGTGGGATAGAGAGTTAAAGTGTCCTTTACATTACAGCGTTTTCATCCACTCACCGATTATCGGTGCGATATAGTCATAGCCCCTCGGGGCAGGATGCTGACCATCTTGATACATTTTATTAGCTGCAACGTTCTCTTGAGGTCTCATCGTGCTGTCATAGCACACATCAAGGCTCGGATTCATGTAACAGTTATCCCAGAGATTCAGGTACGGGATACCCCATTTATCGCAGATATCCATGATGGTTTCAAAGTACGCCCTCCGGTTGTTAGTTTCCGGCGTATATCCGTTGCTCGTTTTTCCCATTTTCATGGCAATAACAAAACCGATTTTCTTAGATGGCCAATAATTGATTGCCTTGTAAATCAGCAATTCAACTGCACCGCAGAACGTTTCGTCATCATAATCACCAGAAAAATCGGTCATGCTATAACTGCCAAACCGTTCAGGTGTATTCCCATTAATGATGCTTCCGATAACATCGGCATCATTCGTTCCACCCTCAAGTATAATATAATCAGCATCCGGGTGAGCATTATATACACTATCAATGCTATCAACTATCCAATGTTTAGGAGTAGATCCGGAATAGGTTTCACTGGTGATTGTTCCACCGCCAACAGCATAGTTATGGATAATCATGGCGTTTGCAACTGAAATTCTACCCGCATAAGCTCCATTGCCACTAACGTCCGTACTGCTCGCACATATGGAATCACCATCAAAAATAGCGGTTTTGCCAAAAAGAACATTCCCTTTAATTGATTCGATGAAGTCAACAGTAGAAACGTTTGTTTCTCCATTATCAATATAGTAATCAGGCAATGTTGTACCAAATACAATCATTGCCGTATTAGCAACGTTTGTAGAATAAATGGTAACTCTTATATATTTTACATCATTTTCAATTTTAAATGTACCGACAGAATTATTCCCATTATCTGAGATTATTGTTATTGCCGCATTACGAAGATATGTTTTTTCAGCATTATAAAATGCAACGCAGTTATTATACGCATTTCCATATAATGTTTTTGCAACGCAATTAGAAATATATTCACCATAGTGAGTTATTTCAATGTAATCATATGTAACACCTGATGTGCCAACAATGTTTCCACCATTCAAATAACCGGGAGTGTTTATATTTGCTCGATTAAAAATGTTCAAATATGATACAAGAATATCATTTACAGTTTCATGCAAATTGTTTACAATTTTACATGTATCAGTTAAACCGATAACATCCTCCGGGCGCACAGTAACATTGTGTAGTTCCGAAAATGGATCAAAATATTCGGAATATATTTCAGGATACGTTTCGCCTTTGACAACCATAAAATTATTTATTTCATTCAGGCGATAACTTATTCCTATAAATTTTGCACTTTCATTAGCGATTTCGATTGTAATAATGGGGTAATTAGTCGATCCTCCTATCACTGTTCCATTAACCGAAGATAGATATCCTTTGTTCGCATCATACAAGTGGATTCTTGTTGCGTTTCCGCCTAAATCTATGTACGACACTTGAAAAGTATATTTGCCGGCTGAAACTGGAACATATGCGGCAAACATTATACCATTTGTACTTAAATCACCGTAATAATTAAAATTTTTACCATTAATTGCTGTCGTTTTATCAAACCAGTTAATAGGTTCTTTATTTAAAAAAGCGCTCTTTAACTCTCCAACGTCATCCCCCACCTGCGTCTCCGTCCAGTGCATCGCCGTCCACGCTTCAGCCGTAGAAATGGTAGTATTGCACCGATACAGTTTGCCATTGTAGATAACGTAGTCGCCAACGGCGTAGGTCTTCGTAGCGTCATACGGATCGGCAATATACCCGGTCGCATTCGTTGCATTGGTAGCCGCCGTATTAGCCGCATTCGCAGCAGTGTTCGCGGCGGTCGTCGCCGCCGCAGCAGCCGAATTATCAATGAAGAGCTTCCACTTGGTGGCATCCGTTCCCGGCGTCACGCCGGTCACCGCGACCTACGCCACGTAATTGCTGCCATTGTAGCTCACAATGTCATACTTTTCATACGCTGTCGCCGCAACGTATTCTCCCTTCGGCACAAAACCGACTCGTCCCAAATTCACAGTCGCCATTATATTTCGACCTCCAGTTCCATATCGTTATTGATCGTAAACGTGATACCGGACACGACATCGGCCAAGTCTTGCTGTAACGCTTCAGTCGTCAGATCTTTCAGCATAGGAGTTAGTTTCCCTGCCAGCATCGCGTAAATCGTTTCTGCGGTCATTCGTCATCACTCCTAAATGGGGACCCATGTCTCCCCGTCGGTGTCGAGTTCCCACATCTTCTTCCATCCCGCGGTGTGTGCAATTGTCCCCGGTACATATCCGGTCAGCAGCTCCAGCTCATTCGCGTCGCCAACCTAAACATTGCTTGTGTAGACACCATGATACACGACACCATCCTGGACATAGTCGATCTCATCCAAAGTCTGTGTCATAAAGCGTCCGGTCGGAATATCTCTCTTTTCCATTACGGGCTTACCTCCCATCCAACATTAACGGTCAGGTCCATGTCATTAGTGATAGCAAACTCGATCTGTGTGATCTGCTCTTGCATCTCCTTCGCTTCATTCGCAGCAGTCACCGCGTCATCTCTTGCAGCCAGCGTCTCTGTCTTCGCGACTTGCACATTGTCATTCGCAACAATAGCTTGCGCGGCGGCATTCATCGCTTGCTGGACAGCGGTCGGATACTCTTGCTCAATTTGCCCTTCAACATTTGGCAAGTCGTACACCGTCGCCGTGAAGTCTTCGCTATGCCAGAGCAAAGTGTCTCCGTCCGTCAGCGTTACATAACAGTCGTATGCGCCGCCATGCTGAGTCGTTGTGTGCGTCACTTCCCAAAGTCCGTTCGTCAGAATGACGGCATCGGCATAGTCGCCATTTTGCAAATACAATGTGGCAACTTGATTCGGAATAATAGCCGGCAAAACGAACTGGATCTGTTCGACCCCGTTGTCCATTTCAACGCCAATTTGAAAGACGTTTGGAATAGCCCGTCTTCCGTAGAAAGCTACTTCTCGCAACTCAATTCACCCTCTTATTGATAACTCACAGTTAATACAGGAACCACGCCATCTGTTCCATCGAACTTAGAATAGTTAGCACTGTATTGTCTATTGCCGGTAGGATTTGGGTCATTTGCATATATCATGAGTCCCTTCGCCGTGCCATCCGCCAGCGCTTGTACAGCGGACAAAAGTCCACTGGTCGAAAAGTCTTGGATTTCACCGTTAGAGATGGTACCAAGGGATCCGTAACTGGTCGCATTGGTCTTCGGGTTCCCGCTCTTTCCAGTCAGTGTGATCGTGTACAAGTTCACATTCACCGCCGATGATCCACCCGTACCAGACACACGCTTCAGTGTCAAGATAGCGCTCTTGATGGTTTTCCCCGAAATAGTAGATGTATTAAACCACATGCATCCGGCGTACTGCGTCGTACCATAGACACCTTGACGCATGCTCTGTTCACTCATCCAGCTAGACGTGCCATAGTTGGATCCAGTCAGTGTCGCGGAGAGCGATGCTTCATACACTTGCGACGGCGGTGACGGTTGTGTGCCACCGGATCCACTATCCGACGGACAGGTTTCAATGTCATTCGGATCGGATCCATTGCACTTATACAGACACGGCTCCACTTCATAAACACCAGCACTGGGACGAGTGCCGCTCCAAATAATGGAGCTCAACGAACACATTAACGATGCGGTGTTGATGTCACCGGCCAAATCGACGCAACACAAGTCCGTATTCTCTTGCGCGTAAATAGCATAGTCCGCATTGTAGAATTCACACCCGTACAGAGCTAATTTCGACGCGGTGACCGAGACAAGTATACCGCTGCCGTTGCCACGCATTGTGACAGCAGACGCTGTAACGCTTTGGCAATACGTTATCATGAGTGCCGGAGATATGCTGCCAGTCGGGCAAGCTATATCTGGGCTCAACATGATACGCACACCACAGCTATTGATCGTGAGTCCACCGTTAATTGTGTAATTGCCAGTGATATGGATCGTACCACTGCCAAAGACACCACATAATGTTGCGTACTCATAACAGTCGCTACGAAGCGATATCTCTATTTCATCGACGAGTACTTTGTTGTTCAGTGTGTCAAAGACAGCTTGTAAACTATTATATGTGCCACCCGCACCAACAGTGATCGTTGTGGGGCCCATGTATTTTTCTGCCATATTGGGTGCAAATAGCTTGTCATGCACGGTCAAATGTTGCATGCTGCCACCATCATTGTCGAGTTTAAATGTTTCGCCATCTCCGGCAGCAAAATTGATCGTCTCGGTCGACACATTAAACTCACTGTCCGTTATTTCAACAGTTGTCTCATTGGTCGTGGTCACGCCCTTCAGTTTGGTCGTACCGCTCACGATAACTTCTACACCGCCCGGAGTTTCTTTGATCACTGTCTCGGCAACCTCAACACGATCTTCGAGTGAATTGAAATCTGTCTGAGATACCTTGGCTGCAATTTGCGTCGCTTGTGTCGTCAGCTCAGCCTCGGCGTTCGTCACTCTGGTGCCCAAGCTATCAACGGCTATCTGATCCGCTTTTTGCGTAATAGCCGTGGCGTTCTGGGTAATTTGTGTTTGCTGTTCGGTAATACGTTGGCCGTTCGCAGCAGCAGCAGCAGCCGCGTCATCGGCAGTCGACTGAGCAGCAGTCGCCGCGTCAGAAAGTGTATCCAAATCAGCTTGATAGGCCGTACTGGTCCGCACCGTGTTCACGATAGCTTCTGGTGTTATCTTTTCCTCCGCCGTGCTGACGCGTCCGGTCAAGTTGTTGATAGCCGTCGCTTGCTCAGTCACTTGCCCCGACACCACATCGATCGACGCAGACAACGTGCTTTGCACATTATTAATGTCTGCATCTGTGTCTTCGGGAGCAACGCGCCAGTCGCTCGGTCGATCGCCTAGCTCCAGCTGCGCCATGTACAGATAAATAGTTGCTGACGATCCAGGCATGATTGTGACGTATAGTCCGCTGGGGTTGTCATTGGAGAGGTAATAACGGGACCATTCGGTCGTCACCGTTGCTGTGTCTGTTTTGCCCAACACCGTTACTTCTGCGGTTGTCGCCGTCTCACTCTCCCACCACACCGAAAAAACCATCCGTTTATCTTCTGGGTAAGCCTACGACGTCAACCGGATACCTTCGCCTTCTGTCGCCCCAGACACCTTCAACATCTGGGCGGTAAGCCCATTTGGTGCTGTCCGTGTCACCTGCTCCAATGCAATCATCAGATTGTCACCACCAGTTCCATATCGGCGTTAATGGTCATCTGTATATTCTCCACGCGGTCCAGCGCGGTCTCTGCGCTTTCTACGGCATCAGCCACACCGTCTTCCACGTTGTTCATGCCTTCGGCCGTGATCAAGTCGCCCGTTGCCCAAATTGTCTTTACATACGGCATATCGAGCCCTCCTTTAATGGGTAATGATGTTTGTCCGAGTGCCACTATAGTCAGTAATGAACATATTGCCAGCATCGGTAATATAGAGGCAATTCCCCAGCAACGTCGGATCTGCCACCAGCATGGCTTCGGTCACTCGACATATTCTCAGCCATGAGTTCGCTAAGTCTCTACCGCGAATGATGACGTTGTCTTCGTCCAGGTCATAGAGGTACAGCCCTTCAACTTCGAATGTCAATCCATTGATACTGGCACCGCCCTGCCAACCCACGCTGAATTGCTCCGCATCGGTCGGCACGGTATATTGAATGCACAAACCAGTCGTGTTGCCCACACGCGAAGCGTTGTTTGTCGTGGGGAATAGTTTATTGGTCGTGTTCCATGCCGCGCCAAGGATCAACGGCAAATCCGACCCCGTATACACCGTCGTGTCCGAGTTATATATCTTGTAGTTTGCACAACCCAGCTCCAGCGTGTGCCCTTTGAACGGCTCCAATGCCGTCCCCGTGAAGTCTTGTCGCCACACGCCCCAGTCTAACGTCACGTTACCGTTGACATCAAACACGCGGTGTCCAAGTGCGTCTGTTCGTGACGTCAGCACCGGATTGACGGCACTCGCATTATTCGCGTTGATCGGAAACACGTTCGTGAAAAACTTTTTCGCTGAAGCCTCATCAACACTATGAATGTCGGCGAGATATAGGTCATACACGGCAAAACTCACGCCGTCCGTAACACCGTAACATTGCCACCCCACCGTCATCGACGCTGCATTCGCCGGTATCGTCACTTGAATGTTGATACCGCTGACATTCCCCGTCGCAGACGCATTGTTCGTGTTCTTCTGTATGCAATACTTCGTATTGTCAACCTAGACGAACATCAACACAGCACCCGTTGTTTCGGCGTTGCCAAAGTCACTGAAACCAGTCGTCGTAATCGAAGAACAACCGAATTCCAGCGTCTTACCTAGGAACGGAGCCAACGTTTCAGCGCTAAACGAATGGTTTGCCCAACCCCACCCATTGGCAACTGTTGCTGTCACGTCGTAGGTTGCTTCACCCGTAACAGTCATATTGATGGCGCTCACCGTGTTGAATTGCCGTGGAAGCAAATTCTCAAAATCCGACGGCGTCACAGTTGTTGTCCAGTCATCAATCTGCAAGCGGACATATTCGCTCGCGTTTTTCTTGGTGTTTGCCAAAGCGTCGGCAACATTTTTCTCAACACCGCTCATGCGAGCGCTCAAGTCATACTCCAGTTCTGGAGCAGACGTAAACGCGTTTTGTATGATGTTGCCATCTATCTTTATGTAAACGCGGGCAAAATTCTCAGCCGTCGCCAAACTCACGGCATCTGTGTTCTCGCGGATCGTCTCCACCGTGTGACCGTTCGCCGTCAGCTTATAACGTCCTTTTTCTTCGTGAGTGTAAGTGTAAACGCCGTTTTCTGGTACTTTAAACATTTTCGTTTCATCCGGCATCTGCAAGCCTTCGGTACCAGATACATAGACGTAATGTCCACCCATAGCCAACGTGTTGTATACTGCCCACGTAAAAGCCCGTTGTTTTAATTCCGCTGAAGCATTTACGTTTAGTGTACTATATGACACGACTTTCGGTTTGCGCAACGCATAGTATTCCGAATTAACAAAATCGAAGATACGTTTTTCGCTTGCGTATGTCGTCCAGTAAAAGTCGGTGTCGTTTTCTACGTTTTCGTCACCCATAAACTCACACGTTTCGATCAACACCATATCATTGCTGGTCAACTCGGTACATTCTGCCAGCATTTGTGTGCTCTCCCACGTGTTGTTTATCAAGTTGCATCCACAACGATGGGCCTCAGCCACGATATCATTCCACTTATCCGCCGCCGTGTCCCAGCGCCAGTTGCCACTGCCGTCTTTGCCGCCTTGATAGTGTTTTGCGTCTGTTGACACATCAGCGCCAAATTCGTCCAGGAATGCGCCATCAAAAGCGAAGCCGCCCTCCATAATCTCGTAGCCGTCTACGTCATATTGCCCCATCCGAATGCCACCCACATGCTTCAGGTCGTGAAAGTATTGGATAAGTTCGTGTCGATTGTAGATGCGCTCGACGTTGGCTTGCTGCGCCGGACTATTCTCCCATGATCCGTCCGCGTTGAGTGTGTACCCATTATGGTCAGACGCCGCGGTAATATAGCTGTAAATCCGCAACTTCGGATTGATTGTCTTCGCGAGTTGAATGATGGCCATGTCATCTGCTGGACATGAGCTTTCGAGATTCGGCGCATATGCAAACACTGCCACATCGTATTTGGCAATGACATCTGCGCTTTGGCGAATTGACGCTCGGATATTGGGGCCGGTATAATTGGCGTAAAACAGACCAAACGGACGATAATTCGTCTCGTCCGATCTGCCCAGCGCCACGTTGATATCTTGTATCTCAGCACGTGCCGTTGCGTCTTTGACCGCGTAGGTTGTATTATTAAAAGTAAAATTTGCCGCTTCAGGCATCGTGCTCATCCCCCAAATGTCAAAGTCTCCGTTTCAGCGTCATATGTTACGGTAAGCGCTTCATCTATCTTTTCCATATTACTGCCCACGCCAAATCCGTTGATCAGCTGTTGCCACTCAAGGAAGGTCATTGTGGATTCGTTTGCGTCGGTCAACGACAACCCAATGTTATCGGTCGCGCTGCTTGCCGGACTTGCCACCGTCATCGTCGCCATCGCGCCAAGTGTCTTATTGGCCAGTGTTCTCAGTGTCATACGAGCCGTCGGCGTTTCAGCCGTGATGATTGTCGCGTCCACCAAATTCCGGCTGTGTCGCAAATAGTTGCGACCACCCATGCCGGCCGTCTCTAATATCTGCGAGTCACCGGCAGACAAATGTACGCCATCAAAGCCAATGGCATTTTGCCACGTTTGCCCTCCATCATTGGTGTAGCCAATACCGAGATGCACGCCGTCATAACGGCCAATCCGAATCTGATTCTAATCATGCGTTGTGTCGATGACGTACAAATTGTCGCCTGTCCAGAAAAACTGATCGCTACCCAGAATTGTGATGATCCCAGCTCTCAGGATACCGGCAGTGATAAGATCGGCGGTGAAACCTTCGCCTGTGCCGAACGTGCGCCAACGCCAACCGCCATCTTCATTTTTCCCATTGGCTACCATAAAGCCGTTGCCGCTCAACATCATCGCGTTGGTCTCGTCGGCCGACACGAACATCAAGTTGCCGTTGTCATCAGTATACCAATTACTCATGGTAGACAGCAGTCGGTTTTGCAACACGTCGATCATGCCTTCGAGCTTGTGCGTACCGAGTGTGCCGTTTTGTGACAATGCTCTTGCGCGGTCGTAAATACTCTGCTCGTCTTTGATAATCTGAGCAGCGTCGGTAATACGGCCCAAGAATGATGCAAATGACTTACCTTGGATATTCAGTTCGTCCGTGCGAATTTCTACTGTTCTCGTATTGTCTCGATCGAGGTATTCAGATATCTCGGACACGAAGCCATAGTCGTTTATCTCAAACAGTTCATCATAAAAATGAACGGCCATGTTCATTGTATATATTTCGTCATCGTACCCCGGGATGTTGGCAATGTCTTTTTCTCTCAGCTCATATGTGTTTTGCGGAGCTGAAAGAATTTTCAACATCTCAACCGAGTCGTTGTACAGCGCTTGCTCTTGGCCGGGCCCATAGGTTTCGTCACTATAGTAACCATCTTGCAACATATCACCCATCGCCTGAGAAAATGCCGCTTCTGCTCCGAGAAGATCGGATTGCAACACTTCGATCTCTGCCGTTGTTGTGCCGATGGTCAGCGCTAAGTTAATACACGTGAGCATCAACGCGTAGGCTTCCGCTTGAATGTCGGCGAGAATAGCGGTTGTTTCGTCGATCTGTGTTTGCAAACTTGCTTTTTCTTTATCGCTTTGTGCCGCTGCTTTTTGTGCGGTCAATGTGCGGATCGTCTGTTCTTTCGCTTCAACAGCAACTTCTTTGCCGCCCAACGTACCAGCACATGGCGTCACGAATTTTACTGCCCACTGCTCACCAGTGACCGGGACCTATGCCGCGACAGTTCGATAAGTATATGTGCCATCCGCTTGTACTGATGCAACGGTGTCACCTACCGCCATCGCGTTGGCCTCGGTCGCACCACTGCCATAAACAGGTGTAGCATACGATCCATTCACGACGGGATATACTACATATCCCTGTGCGCCCCAGTTTATTTGTAACGTGGTAATATTGGCTTCGTTCGTTGCCGTCTTCGTGGATATCTGGCTCTTAATAGTCGGAGCAGTCGCCAAATACGCATCAATGGCATTCTCTTGCTCTTGTGTCAAAGCGCCAATACTGCGGTAATAGTCAAAGTTTAACAGATAGCTCTAGCCCGTGGGGTTCACGTCGTCGATGCCAATGTACCCCAGATCGCCGTACTCACCTTGCACATACAGTCTGGTGATCAGGTCACTCGAATCTCTGGTTCGCGTCATCTGCGCCAAGTTTTTGTCGAGCATCATTTCGAGCATGCCCACATGATTGGCTCTCGCCAACAAATCCACCGTCATCGTGTCGCCGTGAAACACCGGATACGCCACAAATTTGTCGCAAAGATCTTGGATCATCTGGTACGCGCCGGTCTTCTCACTGCAATTGTACGTGCGCACTTTTTCCGTCACGCCATCCGACTCAAGAATGGTGTCGCACTCGCCCAATGTCCACCCCGTGCCATCCAGCGCTTTGGTAGCCAACTCTGCCAAGGTGCCAATGCCATTCTCGTCGGTAAACGCCATAAACAAATTGCGTTTCTTCAAAATGACCGAGCAATGCGGAGCCGTCACTTTGATCTCAGCCTTAATGCCATCGTCCACATCGCTTGGCTCCGATAACCGAAACCAGTCTGTTTCCGCACCATCGATCACACGCAATTCATATTCGTTGGTCATGAATTGCATGCGCCAGTTGATGTCGCCATTCACCTTCACCGGCAATGTAAACGTCAGCTCTTTCCAGCCATTCATTTCACGAGTCCGCTTGATGCTGTGAGCAGAGCCGATCTGTTCGCCTTCGGAGCTATACAAAGAACAGACTTTGGTCTGTCTTCCGATGCCGTACACATCGAGGGAGATAATATTGCCATAACCCATATTGATCACCGCATTCTCGGAGTATAGTCAAATTCAAGTTTCGTCAACGTGAATCCGTCAAACGTCAACTCGTTCATCGTCACAATTTGCGTTGTTTCGCTGCCGGTTGCATCCATCGCATCAGCTAATGTGATGCCGCTCACGCCGTTATATTGTGCAATTTTGTGCCACTTGTTATTCAGCCAGATGAATTGCCCCGTCATCTCTTCCGTAAACGCTTGGGCCGATGTGACGACTTTACTACCATTTGTATATGCCACTTCAATCTCGCGAACAAACGGCGTACAAGGATCCAGCCAGATATAGCCGTAGTCGTGCATCTCAAAAGCCAATTGTGTATCGAGCGTACCGACCAAAGTCACTCTGCCGGTATCCGCGTCGATGTAAAGGCTCTTGCCGACGTTCGTCGTGTTTCCTTGCGTCATCCCTTTGACGACGCACCGTTTACCGTTTGTCACATTGGTGATCGTGCCATTCTCCGCGTCACCGGCCAGCCGGATTCGCAATGGCGTTGCCTCTGTCCCCGGATTATATATATAAAACGACGTGGCTGTTAGGTCGTACTGTTTGCTCGGTTCTCGATAACTTAATAGAATAAGAGTCTCGTCGTCAGCCGCCGTTGTGCCTTCGCCGAGAATAGATATATCAACATAGGCATTCACTCCCAGCACTGGCACATTGTTTACCAGAGCGCTGGCCATCAATTTACCGAACGGACAATACGCCTTCAGGTGGATCGTCAAAATCCCTTTATATCGTAAACCGTTACATGTCATGCCACGGTAGTCGTCAAATTCAACGCGGGCGTTCGGGATAACGTCGTAGTATACATAGTTGCGCTCATCAAAAATCAGTCGTCCTTTTGTATTGCGCCCGAACCAGCGTATAATATCTTCTTTTGTTTGTTGTGTTAATTCTTCATAATAGCAACGCAAGTTAAATTCACGCGGCTCCACATGGTTGCCATAGTAATACGCGCCATCTCGACCATTGATCTCTTGTTCATCTACTTTATAGGGCAACGCGTATTCGCCGCGCTCGGAGGCGTCCGGGGCATAATAAATTTCGCCGAAGTCTCCGATATTTTTGCCACGGTAGCTAAAGCCTCCCATGTGTCATCCTCCTTTAATGAGAGCGAGGAGGAGCTCCGAAGAACTCCTCCCGTATTACCATCCTTGAATACCACCAACGGGTCTGGTCCGAGCGACTTTCTTATAAAAAGCGCCCACCAGCCGTTCCGCGGCGTCGTCATAATCGGTGTCACTATTCAGTTGCTCCACCGTGATGTTAATTGTGTCGATGTTCGGAAGCATGCTGCCAGCAGCCAGTTTCGGTGCAGACATAATACCACCAGTCGACACAGACCGGATCTGGTGTAACGTGTTGATCATGTCCTCAAACAGTTCGGTCTGATACGAAGACAGAATGCGCTCTGGTCGAGACTTGGTGCCGTCCAGCCATGCCAGACCGGTTGTCATACTCATGCCACCGGTCTTATATTCGTAAAGCGGCGTTCCTGGTCTCAAATATTTACCCGGCTTTGTCATTGTCGCGGCGGCAATTTGTTGCAAAATAATCGGAGCCATATTGCCACCGTATTTCGACCAGTATTCCATAGCTCTTTTCTTTGCACCATCAAACGCCGACTGGTTGACAACATTCTTCGTACTTGTCACCCAGCCGCCACTTGTGTTCGCATATTCCCATCGATAGTATGTCTTCTTCGGCGTCGCCACAGTCTTACTGCTGCCACTACTACCACCGCTGCCGCCAGAGCTCCCGCCGCCACCGCCGGACCCAGAGTCGACCTTCGTCGTTTTCACATAGTCATAGCTTTGAATATTGGCGTTCACTTGTTTATAGGCGTTCTCCAAATCTTTCAGCTGTTGCTTCCATTCGTCCACATAGGCTTCAGCTTGCAGTTTGCCCGCTTCGCGATATTTCTGGCTGTATGTCGTCAAGAAGTTAATGATATTATCGGCACCGCCCGCGATGATCGTCTCTACCTCTTCCCAGTGAGTGCGGATCGTATCGCGCATATCATCCAGCGTCTCTTGCCACTCGTTGACCATTTTGCGTTGCACGGCTTCAGTCTGGTCATAATAGTTCTCCGTGTTTTTCTTCAGCCACGCAATGATCTGGTCATCCGTCCACGTCAGTATCTCTTGCATCTCTTCGATGAGCTTCTGCGGATGTTTGAAGAGATCTTCGTAATAGTCCTGCACGTATTGAATGTAGTCTTCGATGCTGGTGATCTGCTTCTTGATGCTGTCTTTCTGTGCCTGGGCTTCCGCTTCCGCTGTATCCCAAGCCATGTCTTCACGCAACTTGGCCAATTTCTGGCGCAGTTGCAATGCTTCTTTCTGTCGTGTCGGATCGGCGCTGATACGGGCGATCTGTGTTTCAAGCTCGGCAATTTCCTGCATCTTGTCTTCCTGCTCGGCCAGCTTCTTCCGTTGTTCAAGCAGTTCGTCAATCTGGTTGATCTCGTCTTCCAGTGCGCTCTTCCGGGCATTCTGAGTTTCGATGATCTGATCGCGCTCGGCTTCATACCGCTTCTTGATCCGATCCATGATCTCGTCTTCCATCGCGATACGGCCAGAGAGCATGCGCTCGTTTGCCGCTTCTCGGTCTTCAATGGCTTCAAGGATCGTGTTGCGCAGGTCGATCTCCATCTGACGAATCTTGTCATATTGTTTCTTGATCGCGTCGGTCAGGTTTTCAACGTCTGTTCTATTTTGTATGAGCGTTTTGCTGTACTTTTGATGTTCTTCTTGGAGCTTGTCGAGGTCGATCATTGCCTGGTTGTAGGCTTTCGACCCGGCCGCTTCGGTCGTCACGATAGCACGGTTTGCTTCAATCTGAGCTTCCAATTGAGCAACATACGCTTCAAGCGCCGCCGTGTCTTCTTCAACGATGTCCCGCTCCATCTGCAAATAAGCAATGACGCCCTGGATTTCTCCGCGGGCTTCATGGTAACTTTGCCCCATCTGAGCCAGTTCGCGTCGATGATCCCGTAGCGAGTTCACACGGTCGAATTCGTCCAGCATAGACTCCACGAGATCAGAGACGGCATTCTTGGCGCTGCCACCGCCACCTCCGCCACCGCTCTTTCGACCGCCACCGCCGCCGGAGCTCCTCTTCGTGCCCCCGCTCTTACCGCCAGTCCAAGTAATCTTCGGCACTTTGGTCGTAATATGCATGCCGGTAGGCCCGGTCGTAAAGTTCAACCCTGCACCGTTCATGGAAGCAAGGAAGGAGGCCAGAGCCGCCACGGTCATGCCCGCGCTGTTTGCCGCTTCTTCAATACTTCCGATGGCAACGAGTTTGCCGCTCGGGTCTACTTGAATAGCGTTCAGTGTGATGAGCATATTGGCGAGATATTCCATCGACGCAATGGCTTGGTCGCCCATCTCCGCAACGAGCAATTCGGCAGGAGACAGGTCGTTTGCCAATGTATCCGCAGCCAAGCCAGTGACACCGGCCAAATACTCGATTGCGCTCTGGTCGCCAGCCATTGCCGCTTCCAGTGCGCCAGCCGCTGTGCCAGCGTCGTTCAGCTTATCATTGATATCAGAGATAGCACCCATGGCTTTGTCCATAGTAGACGTCAAGTCGTCAATGATGCCATCCAAGTCTTCCCATACTTTGTTGGTATCGATGAGGTCTTTCATCTCCGCTGCACGCTTAATGCGTTGGAGCGCTTTCTCTATTTTCGTTGCGCTGTCTTCGGCGTCTTTTGCTGTTGACGCAAGCAGGTCCTCGATCTGCTGGCCGGCTTCACCCATCGCGTCTTTGGTTTTCTGCGGAAGAGATTCCCAAATCTTAGCCAACGAATCGACATCAGCAGCTTCAGCCAGTTTATCGATGGCCGCTTGGACTGCCGCTTCGCTGTCTTCGCCCAGACCAAGAGCCGCGATGAGCGTGTTGCCCTCCATCTCAGATTCGGCTTCGGCTAAGGCATTGCGTAACGCATCAATGAGCAAAGAAAAATCGAGGTTGCCCATTTCGTCGGCGGCACTATCCAAGAGAGCTTGCCAATCTTCTGGTGTAAAGAGAGCTTTCAAGGCATCGAGAATGCTTTCGCTCAAAGTGCTGGATTCTACCATTTCGGTAATGGATTCGCGCAACGTCTGGACTCTTTCGAGAAGGGCAAAGGCTTCAGAAAGTTGTGCATCGAAATCCGTCGTCCCACCGCCACTGCCGCCAGCACCCACCTCACTATTGCCGAACAGTTGGGCAATCATGTCTTTATATGCAACACCAAGCTGTTCGAAATATGGCCACATGATTTCTGCGATTTGAGCATCGCTTACCAGCGACTCACGAAGAGAAGTAACCATGCTTTGAACCCACGCGTCAGTGATGCCTTGGGCACTTTCGTCGTAATAATCAGCTTGCAGATTATGCAGTTCTTCGGTGAATTGTTCCGCTTCCGCATAGGCTTCATCGAGCGTGCCTTTAACATCCGAAACTCTAAGCAAAAGCCCCTTGCCACCGTTATCTGTTTTGTCGGCTTCCATCAAGTCGAGTCCACTATTTATGATGCCGTCGAGATATTGTTCAAGTTCATATGGACTCAGTACAGTACCGTCAGGAAGAATCGGCGTCACATCGATAACAACATTTTTGTCAAATTGCCAGTCATAACCATTGGCACGTCCACCAATACCAGCGCTATACGTCTGAGACAATATCGTTGCATAATCTCCATCTCCACCACCCCAGCCAGCACGATCCAACGCAGACGAGCTAACCTTGGGACGATTCTTGAGATTCACATTGCCAAGTATATTGGGCATCTCTCCGTCAAGTTCATCAATTGCTTGATTAATTTTATCACGGGCATTGGCAATTGCATCCAAATATGTGGACACGATCATGTCGATACGAGTCTCTATAACACCTTCGTCTGTATACATCCGGTCGTCCCAATCGAGACCCATGATGGCGTCGATTAGATTTGGTATATCCTGAACCGGAATATCTGGATTTCGTACAGAATCCAGCGCAGCTGTTACAAAAGTTTTAACGCTCTCTTTTATTCGACTATTTGCTTCTGCTTGCTTTTCGAACAATTCTTTTTCAACACCGTTGTATAGCAAGGTGCGCCACTCGGCAATTCTGGCTCTAATGTTCGCAATCGTTTTATTGTCATATACTTTTATGTTTGCATCCAAGTCGTTCTCCATAGCTTGGATGTATTGTTGGGCCAGCGTCTCCATTTCTTGGAGGTCTTGAATGGACGCATTTTTTAAGTTGACGGATGAGTTTGCATGTACACCTTCATAGAGCGTATTGTCTCTGTTCACCCGTCGCAACTGATAAAGCGTATTATTATTGCTTCCGCCATAATAAGCGAGTCTTGCATTCCCTAAATTATTTCGAGCTTCTTTTAGTCCACCAATGGCTTGGTAAGTGTTTGCTCTAATATAGCTTTCAGATACCTTGTCGAGGGCTTCGGCCATCTCGCTGTATCCAGCGGCCAGATCATCAACACTGTTTACTTCTGTCGTCAGTCGTCCCTTCAGCTCCGGGAACTGCTTCATTAGTGCTTCTCGCTTCTGTAGGAAGGTGTCCACATCAGACTGAGCATTGCCATAGCTTGACCCAAGGCGTTTAATCTCCTCGGATTCGTCGTTCATTTTATGCGCCATCGAATTGTTTTCGTCCAGCTTTTTATTGAACTCGGCAACCGCTTTTGCTGTTTCTTTTGCTTTAGCTTCAAGATTCGTAAAAGTACCGGCCAACGTTAACAACCCGCCGATAACGACACCGGCAACCGTAGCTGTGAGCGCCAAATTCAACAATGAAACACCGCCAGCTGCCGCTCCAGCCGCCGCACCAGTCGCCGTCATCGCAGCCGCCGCAGCTTTAGCTGTTCCGACAATTTTGCTGATTCCACCGGCAAGAAGAACAACACCGCCAGACACAAGAGCCAACTTAACATTAAGCCCATTCATCGAATCTGCGGCATTGTTTACCGTTTGCACAATCGAGGTCAGCATATCGTAAAACCCACGAATAATATTGCCGTTCATCAGGATAGAATAGAACTCTTCCAGCGCCGCGTTCAATCTGCCCTGCGCCGCTTCGACGCTCTCTTCGTAAATGGCATATTTCTCCATCGCGACACCAGCCGCGTTCTGCGCACCGGCATACAGTTCCCAAGCACGACTACCGCCTTCAGCCGACTTGCTCAAATCGTTAAGCAGAGTCAGCAAGAAGTTGCGCTGACGGGTGCCGCCCATAGTCGTTGCGATGTACGCTTGCTCTTTGTCGGTCAAGTTGCCCCACTGATCGGCAATGTCGTTCAGGATGTCCGGGAAGTTACGCCACTCACCCGTTGCTTCATCCATGAGAGCAATTGGCTTTTCTAGCGAACCGAGAGCTTTCGCGATATCGTTGATTTTGTAAACATCTTCGTCATTGAAACCCTTCTGTTTGATCTGTTGCAATCTCGACAGGATGGAGTTCATGGCCGTGCCGATCGCCTCGGGAGCCAGTCGCGTTTTTTCAGACAATGTCGCGATGTAAGATCCAAGCCATTCAAACGAGATACCGGCTTGGTCGGCAACAGCGGATACTTTCTGCATGGCAATACCAATTTCATCCGCACCGGAAGCGGAAGCGTCACCCAGATACGCCCACACATCGGCAACACGATCAGCAGACATGCCCATCGAGTTCGTCGCTGCTGTCATCAGTTCAGCAGCTTGCTGGAAGTCCATCGCGCTGATCTTGGCATACACAGTCGTGTACTTCAGCCGCTGCTCAACTTCGCTCTCATCCAAGCCCTGACGCCAGTATTCCACGGCCGCTTTGGCGATCTCTTGCGAGCTGACACTCATGTCTGCCGCCAAAGCACGATAAGACGCGCCAAGTCGCTCCGCTTGCTCTTCGGTATAGCCGGTCACGATGCGAATCTCGTTCATTGCGTCGTAGTAGCTCCTGGCATACTCCGTCATACCGTTCCATACATTACGGAGTCCACGCATGACGACCATCGTGGCAATCCAACGCTCGGCCTGTGTCACAAGCTGTTGCATCTCTTTGCTGGTTTGTTGCGTGGCTGTCTTTTGCTCATGGAGCTTATCGATTGACTTTTGAGCCGCAGCAGTTTGCTTTCGTTCAGCCGCTTCAGTATCGGCAATAATTTTGTTCAACTTAGCCCTGTTGTTGCGGCTCATGTCGATCGCAGACGCCTGTTCTTTATGGGCATCGATAGATGCCTTTATTCTATTGGTCTCATTGCTCCAATAGTTCACGTTTTCAGCATTGCCCGTCTTGAGTGCTGTGACATATTCACGTTGCGCTTTTGTTAAATCAGTTGTATATGTCTTCAGTTCTCTGATAATACGCAACTGCTCTTTGTCCGCAGATGTTGACGCACTCTTGGAGGCAGATGACCGCGACGCGGTTTTTGTCGCACCGGCAACTTGTTTCGCTTGCGCCGCTATCTTCTTGACTTCGTTTAGCTTCGCCGTGACGTCGGACAATTGTTTATCAATCTACGACGTATCAAACCGCAGTTTCCCCTATACCAGATTGTCCGCCATTCAGCGTCACTCCTCACTTCATATTACTTGCGCTTCTTTGCATACTGCGCCATATCGATAGGCTGTGTTTTCGTCTTAGCGATCGCGCCGAGATGGTCGATCATCTGCTCGTTGACTTCACGCGCTTCCGCCAATGTCTGAGTCAAGTCTTTACCGTCCAGCAGGAAACCGAAACTGGTCTTAACGCGATGTTCAAGAGAATGCTCTTTTTCGAACACATCCGACACGTTACAATAGATCACGTAAGCCAGGTTGTAAATGATCACCCAGTCGTCGTCAACGAATCCTTCGAACTCGTCGATGGGCACCTCGTCGATGTCGTCCATCAATCGGCACAGACCGTCGATGCCGTTGTAGTTGCTCATGTCAAGTCCAGTATACGTCTTGAGCTTCATGTATTTCTTCACGGCTTCTTCATACGGAGACATATAGCAGAGCCCATGCTCTTCATCGAACACTGCCGACATCGCAACATACTCCTCCGCCGCGTCCATCTTCTGTTGATAGCCGACGTGGTTTTTAACCGAAACCTCCTGCCCCAAAACCACCATTTTCTTCTCCATTTTTCCGTTCTCCTTTGGTTATCGTCCGAATTTTTGCCGTGTTGAAAAACTGTTCCCACGAACGCTGGTCAGATGTCAGTATCTGCCCCTTCAACATCGGATTGTTATCCAGGATCATGTCCCACGACTTTTCGCAGAATGAGTTGCCCGCGTAATTCACCACGGCGTTGTAGTTTACCACTTCACCCAATACTTCGAGCACTTCGTTAAACCAGTCAAAGGTCATGTCCAAAATTGCATCTTCGTCTATAATGCCCAGATGCGCGGCAATGAGCGCCATTCCCCGGTCGATCGTTATGCCTCCGCCGGGGTTACTGCGTTTTTTGAGTCGTCTTCTTTCACGAATTTGTTGACTCGCTTAAAAATATCACACACGCGCAGGATCTGCTCTGTGTCAAATTCATCGTAATGTTCTTGCACAAACTCCGGGTTATCCGTCGCGGCAATGAGCCAATCCATCATGGCTTTGTCACCATCACGATCGTCATCTTCGCCGAACGCGCCAGACGGCAATTGCACAATGTCGAGTATGCTCATCCGTTCGATGAGCCGAAAAAAATTCGCCGTTCCGTTGCGCAAATACTTGAGCTTGGTCGGCTTGATTTCAATCAGCGACCCCGCCACAGTAACTGTGTTCTCCGGTGCGCCAACCATCGGCAGTTCTTTCTCCGCCATGCCAATATCCGGTACCTTCTTAACCTTCACCGTGACCTCTCCTTTACAAAATAAAGGGGCTGGTGTTACCCAGCCCCATCTGTCGGGTTAAATATCCCAAACAAAGTCGCCCTCGGCGTAATCAGTGCTGATAGCACCATCCTCCAGGGGTTCCCAAATCAGATCGTACCACTTCTGATCACCACGGTGGGCGTCGATGGCAGCAAACACGATATTAGGTGTCGCAGCCGTGCCGCGGGAAGTGTCCAGAGACGCACGGGTGGTAACCATGACGCGAGGCACTTGCAGATGCAGGAAACCAACGATCGAAGCCTGAGAGCAGTCGCTGCCATCGCTCATAACAGCCCAAGTCATCGTCAGACTGCCACGAGAAGAACTGCCATTAGTGGTAATCGTAGCCACATCGGCGCTGGCCACACGGCGCTCATAAGTCACGATCAGGTCGTCGCCAACCGCCACATCGCCAGAAGCAAAGGTAATCGTAGTCTTCTTGTTGGTGCTGTCATACGCGGCAACAGGCTTACCAGCAGCGGCGGTGCCAGTACCCTACACATCAAAGCCGTGAATCTGAATGGTGTCCAGCTTCACCTGGAACGGCAGTTCGACGATCGGACCGGTCTTAACGGTGTAAACGCCGCCGCCACGCACCGCGGTATCCTTCGTGGTCACCTCAGTACCGGCGCTGGACACGGAGAACATGTCTTGATAGAACATCGCGTCGGTGTAAGAAATTTCCATGGTGGAGTCGCCCTCAATATAACCGATAGGAGACTTCGCCCAGCCACCGTAAACAGCGGTCGAGTTGTCCGTATTGGTCATGCTACCAGCAGTACCGGTATCGCTGTAAAAGCGAGCTCCGTCACAACGCTGGAACTAAATATGAGGTGCGTTGGACACAAAGCCCATAGGGGTCTTAATATAAGCCATACAGTTTTCCTCCTTAATAAGAGTCGATATATAACGTCACAGTCGGCTCCTCCTATCGCTGGCTGTGTTGTTATTACGCATGTCCAGCCAGATACGACACGACCAAATGGTGTCGTACGTATCCGACCATCTTTGTGCCGACGTCGTAGTCGTCGACATAGAAAAATTTTACACGCCCAACAGTCGCCGGGAATGTCAAGATCTCTTGTAATTTTTGCGCAATGAGTTTTCCACGGCTAACGAATAAGTCGTTTGTTGCGTCGTTGTTGTGGGCTTGTTTCACATATATATCAAAGCACATCTTGCGGTTGTTGATCAACGGGTTGTTTGTATGTGAACTCTGATCTTCATACCAAAGCACACGGACATCTTCATCTGTCACCAACTCGGTGCAAAGCGCCTCTGAAACGAAATACTTCCGGATCCATGTCACGATGTTCGTGCCGTCCGGAATCATCATCAACTGCTTGAGCTCTTCATCGGGGAAGAGCACATCGCGCTGGATATCGTTCCATCTATCCGCCCAGCTTTTTGTCACGATCAATGGGCTCTCCTCCTTTCACTGATGAATAACACCTTCCAACAATGTTGGTGATATATGGCGCAACGCGTGTTGCACAATCCGCTCTTTTTCATTCTCCATTTCATCCTTGGCTTTCTGAGCAAATTGGTTACCGGTATTGTTGAATCCATCCGGCATATCTCCAGTTCGTGTCGTCTTGCTAGTGGTCCGCCCGCTTAAATCGTCGTTCCAAACACTACGACCATAGGGGCCATATTCCATTGCTGCCCCACCAGCTTTATTACCAGAACCAGTGTTGATGACTTCAACGCGTTTTTGCAAAGATTCATCACCATAGATACCAACATCAATTTCAATGGCATCAACGGACACTTGAAGGTTCATGCGTTTTAGGTCATTACCGACATCTGAACGCCATTCCCGAGCGCCGGGAGCTCCTTGCCCCGTTTTGCCAACCGCTGTCGTTTCTTTGGCGTGTTGCCCCATTTTTTTGATATATTGATCTGCCGCCGTTTCAATAGCGGGTACAAGAACTGGCCGCAACCGATTCATCAGAGTCGAAGAATTGAACTTGAAATCAGCCGCTTCATCAATCTGGAGCATTCATACCACCTGCCACTCGTTTACAGTTGAAATTGATGATGCCAGCCGTGTTATCGTAGTTGACTTCAGACCAGTCCACGTTGATCAGTCGATACGTAAATCCGCCGTACTCAAACTCGTCGTTAATGGTCATCTTCTTCGTCTCTTCATTGAACTGGATTTGTCCGCTCATCAAAGCGTCTGCATTGATACCTGGCACGTTCGCCGTCGCAATGTAGTCCGGGCGACCAGCGTACGGCGAGAACGTCGCCGGGTGCTCATAAAGCACATACTCGTCATGAGCCGGTACTTCCATGAAGCCGCGCTCATCTGCTTGAGCTTGAACATGCCGAACCAGCGTCAGCTTCAAATTGCATATCTGAGCCTGTGTCGCTTGGTTGTTCATGTGCTCTTTGACATCCCAAGTAAGAAGCAATATCTCCCCGCCATCGCGGATGATATAGTCCCCTTTCCAGATCAGATTGTTCCAATCCGTCTTGAAGTTCGCGCTCGCGTCGGAATTGCCGACCTTACTCTTCCAGTCAACAGGGAAGTACGTAGCGCGAATATACTAAGGGTCATCTGTACGCAAATGTTCAATCCAACTATGGACCAGCTCAAACGTCTCTGTGAAATGCGGATGATCTTGCCATAGCAAATTTGTATAGTCACTCTGAATGGTGGGCGGCTAGTAAAAAGTCCGATTGCTCGGCGTCTAGTTCGCCGGCACGACCGCTGGTTTCTGCATCGTCACCCCTCCTAGTTCTGGGGCTAACGCGCCACAGCGCCAGCCAGGTTCAAAAGCCGCGACCGCACTTTGCTATACGCTTCGACTTCATTTTCTGTCCAATCGCATCGACACTGTCCAGTCATCATCTCGCACATTGCTTCGACGTCGCCAAGCGCTTTGAATACGTCCACCCTCAGATGATCGCAATAGTCGTTGAACGGCGTCATGACGACTTGTTTGCCTCCGCTTCGTGTCGCAAGTGTTTCTTTCACAATCATCCCGCTCACCTCACAGATAAGCATGTCGGATCATCGTGTAGAAAATCTGACGCAATTCTTTCTCCAGACCTTCGATCGTCTGTGATAAGTTTTGATACGGTTTGTCCGCGTTTGTCACAGTCAAAGCGTCGGTGGTGTAGCCAACGATGTTGTTCACGTCAGTTTGGACCCGCTTGAAGAATTCGATTTTCGCCTTCAAAAACGCGTACCGGAGCTCGTCTATTTTCAAGTCCTGGGTCGTTGAGACAAGCACGCCTTCGTCCGAAAACGTCAGCCAGTCCGCGTCAAATTGCATCGCTTTGCCAGTGGCGATAAACATAGATTCGAGGCCGTGTACAAAACAACGAGACAGGAGTTGCATCTCTTCGATCTTCGTCATCGCCACGGGGATGCGTTGCCATTGGACATCCAGATACAGGTCGTCCATCCATGTCGTCTAATCTGTCATCGCCCTGCACCCCACTTTTAGTCGTTGATAAACTTGTTCGGGAAGGCTTCCCTGAGCACGTTCATTTTGCTCACCGGAAGATCCATCTTGTGCGCAACCTGAACAATCGCGTCAATGGTGTACGCATCTTCGATCTCGGCAACATACTTCTTGATCGAGTTCACCGAGCCGCCTAACGCCTTCCGGATGACCGATTCAGAAGCCGGTGTTGGATCACCGGGCGCAACAATATTCAAATCCTTCGCCAGCTCTTCATTGTCGATGCGCAGTTCAGCACCACGTGTTTCACGGGCAAACAGCTTCGGAGCAATTGCCACCATATATTCACAGTCGTCCTTCGTCAACGTGATGAACGTGCCAGGACGGATGTTGTATTCAATGCCATTCTGATTAACGAGACCGACATCATGCGTGCTCTCGTTGATAATTCGTACCCTGTCAGCCATATCAAACCTTCACCTTTCGCATAAATAGTAGGCGGAGCTCAGTAAAGAGCCCCGCCGATGGTCAGAGGTTTAAGGTCTCTCTGCCGACCAACATTTAGCATTAACCCAGAGTAGAGTCGTAGTACACGGACACAGTGGGCTGCACACCGTACACGACGGCGGCACCAAAGTGCTCGTCCATGCGGACCTCGTAGGTCAGCTCGTTGATGGAAGTGTTCTCCACGGAGATCACGCCACCCTGCTCGACGACCTTCAGGCTGCGGGCATCAGTGTTCATCGTGGTGGGCACGATATACAGCTTGCTGATATTCAGCACAGGGGTCACGTCGTCAGGCAGATAGGGGTTCACAGTCTGCACAACCTGGGCGCCCTTGTAGGTGCCAATGCGGCCAGTGCGATTGAACTCCTCGATAATGCCATTGCCCCACTGAGAGTTGGTGGAGGCGGTGAAGCCAGTCAGAGGAGCCAGCTTCTGTGCGGCAGCGATGTCACCGATAATCGCAGCGCCACCGGTGCGCATCCAGTGCTGCACCATGGGATCAAAGGTCGCGGCAACGATACCAGCGCCAGAGCCGTAGAAAGGAGAGGCGAAGGAAGTCGCGGCGGCGTCGAGCACCTGCTGCACATACTGAGTCTTCTTGTTGGCCAGCTCGACAGCGGCATACATGGCCAGGTCACCGAAGTTGATCTTACCGGAGGCCAGCTCAAGCAGGTTCACAGCGGGACGCACAGACACGGCAACGGTGTCAACGACAATCTGCTTGTCGGCAACGCGGCTGCGGGGAGTGGTGCCAGCCTTGGCCTGGATGACGGCGCGGATGCCGTTCGCGGTGGTGCGGAAAGCGGCTTCGTCGCCAGCGCCAATGCGCTTATGATCGGCAACGAGATCCAGCCAGTTGGTCATGGGGCGCTCCAGCTCTTCAACAGTGAAGGCCATCAGCTGACCGATCTGATACAGGTTCATGGGGTTACGATCCGCTGCCAGCTCATGAACGACCTTGTTCATGTTCTCGCGGACGTTAGAGTCAAGAGACTCGTGGCGGGCGTCAGCAGCCTACGCCTTAACAATATTCATGTCCTTGGTGATGGTTTCCATTATATTTCACGCTCCTTAGGCAGACTTCTTCGCAATGGTACCACCGGCAGCGGGCTTCGCAGTGTCGCCCTCAGCCAGAGTCGCCAGCACTTCGGAAGTAACACTCATGATCAGCTGCTCGCCCAGCAGAGGCTTGTGCATACGCACGAACTCGCCGATCTTGATCTCATTCGCGATGTCGTTCCACTCTTCACGAACGCCGGGCTCGACCTGCTCCACAAAGTACGCAGTACCATCGCCCTCAAGGACGACGTCCAGAATCACAGCGGGCAGACCCCACAGAGTGGTCTTCTCGCGAACGCGCATCTCGATGCTGCCAGCGCCGGTGAGCTTCTTCACGGTGCCATCCGCAGCGATGTTGACAAAAATACCATTGGTCAGCACTTCGCCAGCCTTGTAGCTGCCGTCGTAAATGCCATCAGAGCCGACCAGCTTAGTCATGTAACCAGCCATATTGCATATCCTCCTCAGTTCGCCTTCTCGAACATGTTGCCATAGGGAGACAGCTTGATCTCCGCGGTAACACGGTAGGCTTCTTCATTCTTGTCGTCCGCGGGCTTCGCCATCACGGCAGCAGCAAGCGCTTCATAGTCGGCGTTATCGATCGCCGCTTTAACGTCTTCCGCTTCCAGATTCAGGTGTTCACGCTCCGCGTACTTTTTTGCGGCGGCACGCTTCTCCGCCATCTTCGCAGCTTCTTCAGCCGCCTTGTATCGAGCCAGTTCAGCGTTCACGCGCTCCAGCTCTCGACGCATCTCTTCCAGGTCATGGGCATCGTCGTCCGACTCGTCTTTGATGTCGTCATCGATGTCGTTTTCGACCTCCGCCGTCTTGTCATCGCAAGCCGCGTTTTCGGGATCGCCGCAAGCAGCAGTCTCGGTTTCCACAGCGGGAGTCTCCACTGTGTCAGTATTGATAACCGCATCGGCAACAGCGGACACCTCGTTCACATCGGGGGTCTCCACGTTGGTCACCTCGGCGGTTGCCAGCGTAATATTCATGTTGTCACTCACCTCGTCAATTCGTGCGAAGCCAACTTCGTATTCCTCCGTCTCGACGAGTTTGTCACCATCCATACGATACGCAATGCGTACCATATTGCCGTGCTCAGAAAAGTAAATAACGGCGTAATCCAAACCCATCCAGACAACGTTCCAGCACTCGCTCGGATACTTCGTCCACAGCAAGTCATAGACTTTGCCACGGAACGCGTCAATATCCACCTCCGCCGCCAGGTTCAGAGCCACAGCAGCGGGGAGAGCCGGCGTGGTAACGATAGCCATCGCCGTCAACCGGTTACCCGGCGCGGCGTCAACCACCGTCACTCCGTCCTCTTCGTACACCTCACTCGCCCAAATTTCAAAGCTGAACTTGAGCCGGTTGGTGTTGAACATCTCGATGATCTTATCAGTCACATTGGCATTGCGCTTGTTAATTCTAGCCGTGCCGACCAAGCTAACTCCGTGCTCGTCGTCTTCTCTATGCACCTCAAAAAAACTGCCGACCTGCGGCGCTTCGAACACCTGCCGTTGCTCATCATACATGTGAGTGAGGCCGATGTCCAAGCCGCGAGCCAGCCGATCCACGTCGGCACACAGCGGCATACATACATATTCTTCCGCATGCGTTGCAATATCGTCGATAAAACCAGCGGTCAGACGGACGCCATTCTAGTTGGTTTCCGTTGTCAGCATCCGCATTGTTACAGAAAAGTAAATTTCATTACTCTGCGGATAATCCAGAGAAATGTCCGAAGCGGCCATAACAAATTTCTGCATGTTTGCCACCTCATTTATCATTCCGTCGGCTAGGAGGAGCCGACAGTGTGATTAAAGTGATCCATCCGGAGAGCTCGGTTTCGGTTGCCGTCCAGTCAAAGCATCAGCCGGATCGCTTTGCCGTTCGTCATTGGTAAGTGTCGGTCGACCGACCTTTTTGCTGACGTCGGTGTCGGTGCTTTGGTTTGTGTCGCTCTCCTCGTTTTGCGTCTCTTGACGTGGCGACATGGTTTTCGTAACGCCGCTATCGTCTTCATCGGTGCGCCGTCTGAATTCCTGCTCCATGTCGAACCCATGAGCGTCCATCATGGTCCGGGTACTCAGCACGCCCTATTTCCACAGGTTGAGGCAAGTCTCATAGAACTTACCGCTCCCCGTCAGATCAACCGGCGGGAACTTGAACGTAGGCACGTTCTCGTCTTTGCTCCGAGGCAGGATGCCGCCGTTGAGACGCACGTTGATCTTGTTCATTAATTCACAGAAGTTGTCCCGCGCTTGTTTGATGCGCAACGCCGCCGTCTGCATGGAGACTTGAGCGCTGGCGAAGCTCGATCCGTCTTCTGCCAACCCGTTCACGATGATACCGCTGATGCCGCCAGCCGAGAGAATCTCGTTGTTGACATTGGAGTACAGGTCGTTGTCGAACAGGTCGTTGATGTCCGGCTGAATGAACTGTGCTTTCGCAAACACGTTCGTGGTCGCGATGCCAGTGCCATTCTTCGACATGGCCGCTTTGAACAGAGTGTTCAGAGCTTGAAGCTCGTTTTGGTTCGGCAGGAAATCAGCGTTCTTGGTCGCGTCACCGTACTGGACGTGGAGGAAGCTATGCACCATCATATTCAAAGTCGAGTTCTCGTAATTCGAGATCATGGCTTTTTTCTGAAGCGCAAGCAGTGCCGCCGCGATCAATGGTATAGCATATCGCAACCAGTCTTCTTTGATGTCCTGCAAAACGAACGTCCTCATCGGGTTCAGCTGAACCCACTCTTTGCCATCTTTCAGGGCGGTCGTTACTTCGGGGGGATAGCCTCTCATCCTCACCTCGAATTTGTCGTCCTCTAACCATTTTTGGAGCGAATCGTATTTGCGATAGCCAAGGTCAATGGCCACCTGCAACGCATTGAACTCCACAATGGGTTCGCCAGCCACCATCACGTTCGCAATACGACACCGATGAGGCGGCAATGTAATAATATCTCCATCATCCTTCAAGTAAACGAACACTTGCCCATACTTGAAGTACTGATAAAAGATCGACCACATCTTATCCCGCAAGTGAATGCGCAGATAATAGTCTTCGTATTTTTCCTTGACCCGGTCATTGGTGCCCTCCAACCGCCATTCAGAAACACTGAACGGCGTGTAAACACCTTTGATGATGCCACGAAAAATGGGATCCGCGTCGACGAAGTAGTCCGCCTAGGCGTACAGGTCATAGATGTGCGCTTGCTTGTCCATCAGAATGGCGCGGTAGTCCACTCCGGGCATCCAAGCTGCCATCGTGATATTGGAGTTGTCATAAGTCAGCCCAACATCAACCTTGGCTTCCTCGCCGCTCACGCATACGGCGGGACGGACTTTCGGGGGCTCAACGGGCTGCGTCTTATTCCCCCGTCTCCAAAATGCCGCCATACTTTTTCCTCCCATCAAAAGCTGTCAACAATGCCAATGCAAGCATTGCCCCGGTTCCGCAACCGGCGTTTATTATCGTCCTCGACCTGGCTGATGTACCATACGCCCATCGCCAGCGCCGAGTATCTGTCTTTGTGTTGATTTTTCTTTTCGGTATCGTAAACGACGTTGCCGGCCATCGTACTCTTTGATACGATGGATCCAAGCTCCACTTGCAAAGCGTCGGCCTCCAGATAAATGGCACTCTCCTCCATCGACAGCCGGACGATCTTCTCGCCTTCGTCGTCATCTTCCTCCGACACCATCACGTCGTCGATATCCGTGCTTGGCACCGGGAACGCCACTGTTTTTTGCTCCAACGCCACGCGCAACGTAGATACCAGTTGCACATTCAACACCGGCGTCGCTTTGAAGGCAAACAATATTGGATTCGCGCCGGGGATCGCGGTATGCTCGTCTGTCCACGGCTCATACTCTTTACCGGTTGCGTCGTCGATCCACGGCTCGGAGAAGAATTGTGCAAACGAAAAGCCCAATCCCTTCGCGTCGTAGATAATACGCACTGTTCCGGGGAACGCAACATAGACTTTGCGCACTTCATTTGCCAACGCGTTCAGTCGCCAGCCGTGATACGATCGGATGTACACCACGTTCTTCATCACGGTGCCGTCTTCTTTGTCCACGCACTTGATGACCACCAGCACAGCGTTGTCCGCGCCCTTCGCATCGGAACTGGCCAAGTCAATAGATATGATGTACCAGCATTTGCTGTTCTTCGGCTGTTTCGCTTCAACGCGGCGAAGTGTCCGCACGGTGTCCGTCAAGTCGAACGGGAACAGCGTACCGGCTTCAGCGCCGAGGAAGTAACTGCCATATTCCGTGGCAAATACGCTCTCCGGCAACGCTTTCTTCCGACCTTCAAAATAACTGGCTTTCGTCAACCCGCATCGCACGGCGCTCTGATAATTCAACACACACGCAAATGATGTCGGGTCGCCACTCCGCATCGCTTCATAGGCTTTCACGAAGTCCCTGTAGAAGAAGTTACTCTTCAAACAGGCGGAGGTAATATAGATGATCTTCGAGCTGAAGTCATCGTAACCACCTTGGATACAACAGTCACGCGTTGTGTTCAGCGTCGGCTCGGCGTTCTTCTTGATATCCTGTTCGTTAGCTCTGGGCGCTTCGTCAATGATCAGCACCTTGGTACGCTCACCAACAACCTGGTTGATCGAAAACGACTCGATGGACGAGCCGTTCAAAAACTCACAGTAACCTTTATCCTTCGAGATACGAACGAAGTCTTTGCCGGTCGACACCATCTCGCCGGCCAGGATTGAATATTGCCGCGTGAACTTCTTGATCTTTTTCAAGACCAGTGTCGCTTGAGCGGCAGTGGCCGACACGACACCGATCGAGGTGCCGGGATACAAGATTGCAATCGCCACAGCGCACCAGGCGATCAGCCATGTTTTGCCATATCCGCGGCTTTTCACGATCCGACTGTTACTCGCCAGACCGACCGCTCTCGCGATGACTTGCTGCGTGTCTTTCAGCTTCACACTGAAGTATTGCTGAATAAACACGTCCAGGTGCGTCCGCCAGAACTATATCTGAGTCCACCACTGCGCGTAATTCTTGATATCTTTAACTTGATCGATACGGGGCATTACGCGATAGCCTCCCCGGTAAAGCCAAAGTCTCTGAGTATGAGATCGATGTCGTCTTTCTCAAATGTCACCTTGGGCATCTCATTGTGGTGGTTGAGTTCGATGTCCATGATGATAGTGGACAACGCGTTCGTCGACGTGTTGGCGACTTCTTTTCTCTGGCTCTCAGCAAACGACGCTGACTTGCTCAGCATGTCAAACATGCTCTGAGCTTCCTGCCACTCTTTCGCTGTGCCAGTGCCCTGCCGCATCTTCTGGTATTTATTATCGGCTTCCAGTGACGCCTTCGCCACCCGTCGGGCGTAGTCCTCACGGTTTACGTTGTCGATGACGAATTCATCTTGCAACCGTTGGAAATAATCATCCAGATACCGAAGCTCCCGCTTCTTGTACATGCCATTCCACTCGTCGCTCCAGACCAGTTCGTCGTCATCCCGTGTGGTGCCGAGTTCCTGGGTCGTACCGGCTACAGAGTCCGGATCGTACTCATCGTCTCGGTTCTCCACAAACCGATACAGCGGCGCGGTGTTCATGACAGCAAAAAATTGAGTTGACGTATAAGCCAGCTCAATTTCGTCTTTTCTCTTTTTCGATGTATTTTTGCTGAGGTACTCTTTGTTGTTCGCCAGCATGTACATCGCTTTGTTATGGGCGGCGTCCCATATCTTGTCATTCCAGACGCGATTGTTATCCCAGCAATATTTACGAGCGTCGTCTTTGCAATGCACCAATGATCTGGCGCACTCGCGACACACCGTATCAGCGTACTGCTGTTCCGCCCAACCGCGGTTGTGATAGAACTCATCCTACGGCTTGATCTCATGGCAACGCAGACACATCTTTTCAGGACTTTTCTTTGCCATGTTATCACCTCAACCGGATATGATACAGTGCGTCCAGCTCGCCACGATCAAATATTGCCAATGTCTGAGACGGTGTCGAAAACAATCGCGCGTTCTTCGCGTACTCATCGACGCCACACATCCCGCCCGCCCGGATCGACGTGATGCCGTAGTTCTCCGTATCGAGCATTGAATGATAGTGACCGGTGAAGAGATACTGCATCTTCCGACCGAAAGCCCGCTCGTACATCTGGCTCAGAGCCAGCGCCGCGTCTTTGCCACCATCCAGATCGCCATGCACCGCGCAAACTTCAGCGCCGCACACCACAGCCCGGAGCATCTCGTCTTTTCCGGTCTCAGCTACCACGACGTCGTCACGCGTCTTAAAGCGCTGTGCCAGCCACCACGGAATAATCCGTTCCATATTGTCCGCGTGGATAGAGTCCTTCTTGTTCGGGACCGTCCGCATGTGATTGCCGTAGGTGCAATAGATTTGAGTGTATTGTACTCGATTGGCCAAGTCATCCACGAACTCAGCGATAAGTTCGCTGACCTGCATCAGCTGATCTACCACGTGCTCTTCAGCCGCGACACGACTCGTCACATGGATAGCACCGTTCGCCATGTCACCCAACACCAACACATGGAGTATTGTCACATCATGGAGAGCCAGCTTATAGGCAACCTTTTGTCGAAGCTCTTCCAGTCGCTCTTTGCAGATGTTCGTGTCATATTTGTTCCATACGTTGTTGGCAACCATACCGTAATGCCAGTCGGTCAACACCAACACAGCCTCCGTCGTCGAAGTCTGTGTCGATGCTCCACCTTTATTGAGCAAAGGCATCTGCTCATTCAGCTTCTCAGCCGACTCACGCAGACACTCCAGCAGATGATCTCCCCGTGCTTCTCGGGCCAAGACCGCGTTGTACTCACGACGCTGGTCGAAGAATTGCTTCTTCGCGATGTATTCGTCACGGTATTTATTTTCCGTGTTCGGTACAGCCAATAGTCCAGCATCAGCCACCATCTTCACACCGGCACCAGCTTTACGCAGGGTATCCGGGTGCATGTCGAGATGATAGAGCTCCGCGATCTCGCTCCAGTCCTAATCCGAAGCGCCAGTCACTTTATTCAAAATAGCCAATACCGCATTCCTGTCCATACCGTCCACCTTCTTCCTTTGGTCGGGGCGATGGGATTCGAACCCATAAAACGGCGGAGATTTAGAGTCCCCCGTATATGCCAATTCTACTACGCCCCGTTGGGGTCACGCCACACAGACGTGATCCGTTACCTCGACGAAATCTTCGTCGTAAAAATGCGCACCGTCATCTGCCATAATGCACACGATGTGATCCATGTCATACAGCAGATCGCCGCATACTACCTTCGGCTCATATTGCTTCCAAGAAACCTTATACCGCACACCATGATACTCAAACTCATTATTTGTGTCGACACGAATGAACTCCGTCACGACGCCAGGATAAGTTGCCCGCATTTGATCAATTCGCTTGCGCTTCTCTTGCAGCTTCGTGATCGTCTTCGGGATCTTCTTCGGTCGCATCAACGCGCCATACACTTTTGCTTCGACTTTGGTCATCCGCTCGGACGACTCTCTGCCCGGCACGACATTGCTATCTGTCATTTCGTCCAGGCTGCCGTAAAACAAATTCTCTAGCTGGGGCAACCCAGACACAGGGATCAGCGCCACTTTATCGCGCAACTCTTTGTAATCTGTCAAAATGGTCGAATCTGGCTTGTCTTGAATGAGCAGATACCCGACACGATCGAGGTATTGTTTGATGTGTTCCTCTGTCGCCGTGTCGATGGGATCATCGCTCATCCAATGGCGGAGGCAAAACTCAAAACGCGCCGGCAGGTTTGCTCTCGACACGACTTCGCGCCATGTTTGGTCTTGTCCCTTGACCACGTTGATGACTTTTCCATTCAGATCAACGATGCGCAATGTGCTTGCCATCTAAATCCCCTCATCCTATATATATTAAACGACAACGAGGTTTATGTGTCACGACGTATCTGTCTATGACTTCTGTGCCATTCGTACTCGTTCATTTCCACGATTTTCTCAACTGCCGAGGTCAACAATGAAACAATTGTCTCCATTGTCAAGTTCGTGTCGTCCCGGATATCACTCCGCGTGTATCCGCGCATCAACAAGTCCAGGACGAGCTGCTCCAGTTTCGTCAGCTCGCATTTGCTGATGAGACGATCCAAGTCCAAGTATGTGACCGTAACCGGCTCGGACATCGGAGCTACACCTTGAGAGACCAATGGACTGCTGTCATACAGCTTCATTGTGTACGTGCGGTCGAGCTTAGAGCGATTTTCAATCTACATCTTCACGATCCTCGGTTCAGAAAGCGGGACGTAATCCCACTCATGCAATCCTTTGCCCTCGTTCCGCAATTCAAACTTTACGCTCGCCATCAGTCGGCCTTCTTCCTGGTCTTGCGGGGCGGCTCGTCTTTATCTCCAGTGATGATCACGTCGGTCGCGGGTTCGTACGCCCGAAGTGCGGCAAGGATATCAGTCATATTATTGATCATGATGTTCGCCAGCCTCTGCTTCTCCTTGTCCGGATGCAAATGGTTGATTATCGCTGCATTGTAGGTCATCCACTGGTTCTCGATCTGTTGTACAAGTTCGGTCATGACTCTTGTCCTCCAGTACAATTTCTTGTTTGATGGGCGGCGTGTCCACGCCGATGAAGTACGGTCCAGCTTTCGTCGCATTCTTAATAGCTTTCCGCTCCACCAGACGCAGACTACCGCCCCAGTCTACAAGCAACACAAACGGCTCAGTTGCCGTGTCGAATTCAGTCGTCGGGGTCCACATGCTCATGGGCAACACCCGCCAGTTCCAGCAACGCGCCCTTCAGTCTCTCGTCTTCCCCATCTTCAATAGGCCACACTTTCGCGGCAGCACGCAGAAACGCTTCCGCAAGACCCCACTTGGTGTCGCGGTCGTTCATGATCACCACTTCGTCGGAGTCATGCGTGTAGCCGACAGACACGACGTGAGGCAGACCATCGCGCTCGTCTTCGTCCGCGTCTTCGTCTTCACACTCGCACTCGCACTCATCGTAGTCGCATTCTTCGTCTTCGCCCCAGCCGAGCGCATCTACCAGCGCATCGAACAGATCATCGTTGGGAGCAGGTTCGACTTCGGGTTCCGGCTCTTCTTCAGCACAACTCAGAATCTCGACCAGGTTCTTGATCAGCTTCTCAACGTCTTCCTTGGTTTCGATCGAACCAAATCCCATCACGCCGTTTTCGGTCTTCTTCACATGGATCATAATCTTGTCCTCCAGTTTGTTGTATTGTTATTGTTATACCTGCCTTCGCAAAGCTACTAAGCATCACGAGGCCGTCTGTTCCGCATTCTCATTCTTACCCCGCCTCCTCGGTTTCGCATCGTCGCCAAGATCCATCTGTTGCAACTTCGCCAGCTTCTTGGTGAGCGTCGCGTCCATCTCGTTGATCCTGTCACACAGTTGCTCCAGCGTCAGTTTCTCACCAGCGACCCACTTGAGCATCTGCTCTTTGCGGTACGCGTTAAGTAAATGGGCGATGTTGCTGTAATACCCGACAACGGATTCAGTTGTCTCTCTCGGCTTCAGGTCGCTCTTCTTCGGGGCTTCGGGTTTGTACTTCCGATTCAGCACAAACGACCGCGTATCCGCTGTCACAAAATACTCGTTATCGAGCTTTATCAAACCCATTCACATCCTTTATTGCTATTTAATGATTGTCAATACCGTGCTTGCGTTTTCTCCGCTCGGACGACTACTTGGTAGGGTAAATTTAGAGGGGCATTGTCGTCTTAATACGGGGCTCAAATTCTGTAATCGGGCAAAAGTCAGGTTGCCGTGCCCAGAGCGTATTGACGGAGTCCTTGGTGCAGCCGCAGAATTCGTCGCCCGGATCGCCGCTCCATCGACAGTAGCAAACGCACAGCGGGCAATCATCGCACTTCTTCGGCATCTCGAAGTCCAACACGATCATTTGCATTCATCCCCCTCATACCAGCGGACCAATCGGATCGTATCTTCACGTATCAGTCGCAGTTCTTTCACAAGGAGGTCCAACTCATGACCGACGATCAGCAACGCACCCCAGATGAGAAACTCAGCCATTTTCTACCCCCCCCAACTTTGCCGCTATCTCTTCGTCCATCGGGTAGTACGCCACGGGCAACAGCTTCACATTGCCATCTTCGATGCTGTCGATAATGCCATGCTCACTCAGCCATTTAATCCAAGTCGGTGTCGAAGGCAACGGGTGGTCTTTCAGCCAACTTTCGACATCTTGTTCAATATCAACTATTCTTGCCATAGTCCGCTGTTGCACATGACAATGACAGACAGATTTGTCTCGCATTGGGCAAACGGAGCAACTGTCGACATCTTCACACATCGCTGTCCACCCACGCATGATCCGTACGAAGTCACTCATCATCGACCACCATCCTCAACACGATCTTCTTGGCGAGTTCTTCAATTTCGCTACCGGCTTCATCTCTAATCTTACATCCGCTTTTCACCCATTCTGCATTATGGGAACTATCAGCCATAGCCAATGACGCGGTCAATACGCCTAAATCAAATGTTTTTTGGATCAATTCTCGCACAAGTTTCACGTTGCTCACCACTTCACCGCCCTTCCGCATTCCGGACAGAAGCTCCACTTTTTAGGATAACGTACAAGTTCATGTCTGCAATTCCCGCAAGCAGAAACGTATTCAATTTCTGATCTGAAATCAACTTCTTTCTGAATTGTTATAGGACACACCGCTTCTTGTTCCAGCGCGTCATACATGGTCCTTAGCAGCGTCTTTGGCACCAACACCATGTATTCTTTGTTTTTCAAGAAACTTCTCAACCGGATTACAGCTTCTTCGCGGTTAGTCACGCCACTTCACCCGCTTTCCGCATCCTGAGCAATAATGATCTTTATAATCTTTATACGCCAACAAATGTCCTCCACAAACCGGACACTCGTACCACAACCCGCTTATAGACAACCTTGGTTCAACGGCTTCTGTTCGCCACGGACACGTCTCGATATTGCAGTCATCGGAAATTGTGCTCGCATTCATCGGACACCGCTCTTTTGTACATACCGTATTATCCTGCTCTTTCAGCAGTGCGAGGGCGTCCGCTTTCAATCGGTTCAGGCAAGCGCCATTATACGGACATTCGCCACACCTCGTCTTATCGTCAGGGTTGCGCTTGATGCAGCACTCCAGCCCATTGATAACTTTCTCACGCTCAATCATTATACTCTACCACCTCAACACAAACCGTTGGTGTAAATGCCGTAACCATTTTGCTCTCTACGTCTTCATCTGCAACCGACGATACAATCTGGTCTACAAATATCTCCAGTCGCGCTCTCGCTTGCCGACGTAATTTATCACGCAACCTACGTCTAGCCGGTGTCGATGTGTTCACGATCTTCCGGCACCCGGCATTGATATCGTTATTTGCTATCTCATCCATCTTCTTGTAGTCCGATCTCTTCCCCACTCAACTCAACTCCGCAGTACGGGCAATACTTAATGTCGTCCGGACCAGATATGTCCAGATATGTAATCCAAGATGCGTAATTGCACGTAGGTGTCCGTATAATCCACATCTTCTGTTTACTGAATTCGTTTTCAACATACCGGACCGACACGTGTGCCGCCAAGCTGCCGTGGCAGCGGTGTGTTTTTATGCATGTATTCATTAACCATTCACCTGCTCACTCAGCCACTCATTCCACTCTGCCATCGCGGCGAAGGCCCGTTCGCCAATACGACGCTCACTGTATCCTAGATTGTGTCGAGTTTCAGCCGCAAACATCACACTGTTGAGACAGTCATTAACGATGTCGATTAACTTCATCAGATTCTTTTCGACTTGCTCATCATTGGCTTCATTTCCCGTCGCTTCAACCCGACCGATCAGAATATCAAGGAGCTTAATGATCTCAGCACTCGTCATTATATTCCTCCGTTGGCATGCACACGTTAAGTGTGGCGGTATACACATAGTATCCGTTCACCGTATATGATTCGCACTCGAATGCAATCGGCGAAGGGACGGCAGTCATTATTGCATCGGCAATTTTGCGTTTCAACATAATCTCCGGATCGGTACCATCGTGATCTTGCCCCACGATGACTTGCGCCTTTAACGTCCGAATGGGTACTTCTCGACGAACGAATTGTATCGGACGGCAAAGTTGCTCATCTTTCGTGTATCCGCCGAGACGGTGAATGAGCCAATCTTTAATCTTACGCACTGTGCCACGCCCCCATCGAGCAATAGTCATCCGGTTTTAAATCGACATCTCTGTGCGGCATCGTACACTTGCCATCGATATACCAAGTACAATTACCGCAACGCAACGGTATTTCGCTTAACATGTCAGCTGCCAACGACAACAACATGATTACACAACGCGCTTGTCCGTCGTTAAAGTCATAGAATGCACAACCTTTACAACCACTGCAATCGGCACAATTCCGCAACGCTTTAATTACTTCACTCCGCGTCATCGCTTATACGTCACCATCTTCCCATCGGACATCTCAATTTGCACCATGATCGGATATCTCTTGGCGCTCTTGTATGGCATGTATCGACACAGCTTAATCTCTTTCGGCGGGCAATGTGTCGATTCGCACAGCTTACACTGCTCTTGTGTATCATACTGCGTACCGCAATGATCACAGACGAACAATTCAATCTTCTTCATCGATCATATCTCTCCGAATACCAGTCCAGCATATTTGAGTACGTCTCAACCAGACGACCCAATTGCTCTATCAAAGCCGATGCGTCGCGAGCCAATTCCTCGGCGCAATAATCGCAGTCTCTATACGGGCACCCAAACGTATCTTCAGCGATAAGCAAATTATTTTGTCCACGACAACTCTTACCGCCAAGCACTCCATGTTCGATGCAACACCGCAACCCGTTTATGACTTTATTCTCCATACGCTTCCATGATCGTGTTGATCCCGGCCTCCCATTTGTCGACCGCTTCTTTCCAGCGTTTCCATTCAGAAGTCACCATATATATCGCATGGTACAGCTGAATATTGCTTGTTTCAGCCAAAATCATTATATTATTCAGCCAAGCGACCGGGATCGCGTCCATAACCGGAGGGCATCCTTCGTCTGTTGCAAAATCCAGCGCTTCTTCGACGCTCATCTCGGTGTGTTCGTACTCTTCGTGTTCGATATCGAAACTCTGAACCGTAACTCGTGCATCGGCGTCAACCAACCTCATCCTCATCGCCTCCGTCCATAATGGATCCACAATGCGGACAATGTTCCAAGCCGACATATCTGCGATAATCGACGCGGTCGTGGTACGTGTCAACAATATCATCATAGTACGTCGCTTTGCAATGACTACACATGATGTCCTCGTAGAATTCGATCCAATGGGCGTGGATCACTGGCACGGCGTCAACGGCGGGGAGCGCATTCAAGTCGTGATGTAGCAAATCCATGCGGACGTCCTCAGTTGCGAGTCTTCCCCATGTATTTATTATGTCCCGAGCCGCCGCCCGCGAGATCAGATCATCGTCCTGCATCATTAGCTCTCCATGTTACCCACAAACACCGTACTGTTTGCTTCCGTGTTCAACGTGATCGTCGATCCATCCCACACGTACGGGCGATAGGTCGGCGTGGTGTATGTGATGGTTTGGTTATTAGCTCTGTATCCTTCCCAATACGCTTCATCGAGCAAACTCTTGAGCTCTTCGGGTGTCATAGTAATTTTGCCGTCGTTGCCCTTCGTAAAAATCTTAATCATCATCTTGAACACCTCCGTCACACTTCGCCCCGCACCATGTGCAGAACATACCGTGTTCGATCTGAACGCCTCCACATATAGGACATTCCAATTCACCACAATCGTCATTTGTGATCCACCGTCCATGTATCACCTGCGCGGCGTCGACGGGCAAGAGATCGTCGATCAACGCACATACGTAATCTTGATCGGCATACGTCTCTGTTGCCACTCCACTGCGAATTAGCGCTTTAACATCGGCCTTCGTAATAAGCTCATTGTCCACCAAGTTAATTCACCCCATTCAATATCTCTATTGCTCTCTCTACGTGTTCGCGTTGAAGTCCATGTTCAAACGATGTCTGCACCAGATGATCCATGTGTTCATCCATGTCCGAGTCATCATCCAAGATGACATATGACTCGACGTCATAATGTTGCATCCACGCGGATATCTCGTCGCCGCGATCCGTATTGAGTCTGGGCGTCACGGCGATCGGATAAATGTCGAAGCGTGCCAGTTGGTCGAGAAGATGCGTCATTTGTACCGCGCGCATGCGCCAGGTCGACGTGATGACGACGTCGGCTCCGGTTGCATCAATAATTCGTTTGAGCAATTCGATCGCCCGGTATTCGAGCATATCTTTAGCGAATACGTTAACACCTTCGTCAAACATCCGTCTCGCCCACAATAAATTATTCAGCACGCCGTCGACGTCGAGAAAGATAATCTTCATTTTACCCACTCCATCGGTACTTTAGTTTGATAAAGTGTCTGCACTACCGTTCTGTCGTCACTGTCCGAGTTGATGACGCCACTCTCTTCGAGATATTGCCCAATTGTGGGCAAACTCTGAAGCATTTCCATGACGTCATCTACTTTATCGAGGAGAACGTCAGTCCAAGCATTTGGAGGCAGTTTGCAAATTTGAGCGTCATTCATCGGGCATTCGCTACATGTGGAAGTCTCGCATAGATGCTTAATTTCCAGACACACATCTCTGAATTCGCTCACCAGCTCGTCCCTCCCGGCATTTCGATCGACTCGATGACTTCTATCGCTTTTGCACCATCGAAGTAACCATGCTTTATTGCACTCTCAGCTCTCGACACGGAATCGTATATTCGAATCTTGTTTCGTGTCGATATCTTCTCGATCGGCACGAATCCACGCGCACACAATATCTCATCGCCCCGCACGATGACGGCAGCTTTACGTGTTATGGTCATCGCTGAAGAACTCCTCTGCATCGAACCATTTGTCTTCGATGATGTTGCCGATCTTAGAGATCGTACTCCCCCATCCGTCACGCACGACACGAACGTATTTACCGGACAAATCTTCCCAGCGTTCGACACCGACTGTGTCCATGATCCGCATGAGTGCCTCAATACCATTGACACTGCCGTGGAATTCTTTCGCGCCCAAGTATCCATTGCCGATTATATAGCCACCGTATATAAGACCGTGCCCGTCACCTTCGAGAGATATGTAAAATGTAAGCACACCGTGATCTGCCATCGTAAGGCTCGTGTTGCGGATCTTCATGTTAATGATCTCTGTCATTTTCGCGTTCCTCCAGATATCGTTCGCCTTCCTCGGTCAACACATAGCTCGCTTTGTAGTCGTCGCCGAATTCGACGTTATCCAGGAAGTCTTGCCGCATGTCGTGGATGTCGCCGATGGTGTACTGTTTGCCGACAGTCTGGATCATGTTGCCGCGCATGATCTTGACGATGAGCTCCATCGACACAGTCTCTTTCGGGATCGCCATGATGATATTGATCGGATCAAGCTCGATCTCTTCGCGTTTATTCTCTTCCATGTTGATCCTCCATCTTCGCCCAGCACTTCGGGCATAACAAAATCTGATAATTTGCTGGCGACACATGCCAGTCTTTCGGATGCGTATACCAACTCTCTTCATCCTGCTGGCTGTATGCGTACACCGCAGGGACAATGCAACCGCACAGGTCACACTGGGCGACCTTCATATCTTTGATCATATTGAACACTCCGATATGGTATTTGGTCCTAAAATGGGAATACGCGGGGCGGACGGGGTGCCCGCCCCGATACGAAAGGGAGTCGTGATGCCTTACCGATTTGGGAGGTCCCAACAGCTCCCTTTCATTGCTCTTACGCGGCGATCGCGTTCCGGATGGTGTCGCTCATGAGACGGGCAACCAGCTCGCCGGTTCCCATCTCCGCCGCAACTTTCATAGCGATGGGGAGTTCTTCGTCGGTAATAGCGTCAATGTACGGCTGGCGTCCACGTTTGCGCACGTCATCACCAAGAGCATCGGTGAGACGACGATAATATTCACTCCAGCCGGTAGGCATAATGTACTGTCCGCAACTGGCACCTACAAAAGAGCGGACACAGGAATTGATGAAGGACGTGAATTCTTTGCGATGAGAAAATTCTTTGCGATAGGCTTCGATCTGATTCTGAAGAGATTCGACTTCATCGGTCGCTTTGTAATACTGTTCGCGCATACGACGCACTTCATCTTTTGCAACCACGAGGTCATAGGTTGTGTCATCGAGTTTAGCCACTAACTCCGCGTTCTTGTTGCGCCATTCACCGGTCAGTTTACACTGGGCTTCGAGAAGGTCAGCCGCTTTGCGGAGCAATTCAATAGTATCGTCGGTGGTCACCTGCGGTGTGGCGTACACGCCGTGTTTGCGGATCGACGGGAGAACTTCGTTGGTAACCCAGCGCTTAAACTCTTTGGCTTTCGGGAGCTTACTCGAAAGGATCAAACTGTAGATGCCAGATTCATTGATCAAAGTGGGATTCTGTTCTCTGCCCATGGAGTCACGAATCGTTACTCCATCCATTTTGTCTTCAGCATCCACATGATCGATGATGGCTTTTCTCGGATTCGAATACCCGAGACTCAAAGCCACATCTTTGCTAACGAACCAATACTTACCATCAATGATGATCGTGCGCAAGTCCCCGAACTCATCATTATGGAAGACGGTCGGTGCTTCGACACGATCCGGGGCGGTGTCGACCTGTTTTATCGCGGGCAACATTGCATCCGATCCGCGCACCTTCGGGAGCACTTCATCCCGCAACCACGCCGCGTACTCGTCGCGCCCATCTTTATGTGTGCGATACACCAGCGTCTTGAGCCCGTCCTCAGTCAAACCGATCATCCTGGGCGTTCCAGCCGTCACGTTCACATACACATACGTCTTGTCCTCGGGGCTGACCTTACTAGTCAACAAGTAGGGATTCGACACACCAAGCGATTTCATGACGTCGTGCGCCAAGAACCACTTCTTACCGTACCGTTCGACCACACGCAACTTACCAAATCGAGCATCCGTAAACTCCATAGCGTCACTCCTCTAGTCGAATGTCACCGAGTCCTCTCCGGTGCGAGTGCCATTGTAACACGGTCGGTGTCGAATTGCAAGACTTTTGCTCCCAATGCTTGGTGAACAGTTTTCGAACACCACGTTAAACAGAGGTTATGTCGTCGATCCACCACGCGACACTTGCCATCGATGAAAAGAGACGGTGTCGCAGGTGTGCGCATTGGATTCACTCCGGTCTACGGCGAAATGCGGTACACCATCAATAGCACTCCGTCCGGTGTGCTCACTCATCGTTCGTACTTCGGCCAATACATCCGGTTCGCTCGCTCTCGCTTCGCTCGGAACTCGCTCTGTCATTGCTTACATTTAGGCCAATACTGACGATTCGCTCGTTTAATGTCGACCTTCCTCATCTCACCCAACACTGACTCTAACATGTAGATCGATTTGCTGTTGTTGGTGAGCCAGGTACAGAGTGGGTTGAGCAATTCGATGGTATCCTTGGCGACACGACGACGGCGACGTATTTCGACGAGTTCGGTGGTCAGTTTGCCACGTTCATGGTATGTGTGGTCGTTGAGCTCCAAGTCGTGGAGGATGTCCTGGGTCCTGTCGTCGCATTGCTTCAATTCGGTGTGCGCCATCGAGAGAGCTGATTCGGCATCACGGAACTGAGTAAGAATCCGCTCCAGCTCCATTGTGTAGTCGCCGATACCGCGTTCCGCAGCCACTCGCTTTGCTGCCACTCGCTTCGCTCCTGGCTGCTCCGCTTGCGTTGTATACATGGATACACTCAAATCTTCAACCAACTTTCCCCTATATGTAGTAACCGTAATACAGTTAACCTGTACATCTAAGTCGACTCTATTAAGGTTTTAGTTATTAGAGAAAGAGAAATTGTACATAACTTGGTTCTTGAGTAATAGCTCTTTAGAGGTCGACTGTAGTCTAGCTGATCTCTAGGTTCTAGTAACTGAGATACGGTCATCTGTATCCCAGCTGATCGTTCTAACTTGGTTAAGATCATCTTAGTTATATAGTATAATAATATATTGAACGAAAACGGGATTTCAGGGAAACGAGTTTTGATGACTGACTGGGCTTCGGTCAACCAACCTCTACTATACTCATATGGACGATCTGAAATTTTTGAGAGTGTATGAATGTAAACTTTATATTAAATTTAAATCGACACATTGCTTTGAAAATGGAATAAATTGCACTGGAAGTAGATGACATGTTAGTGAAAGTTATGTGGAGTATTCTATTTTTGGAGATAATTCCAGATGATCGGGACGGTAAAATTGAACGTAAATGGGAAGGGAAAAGAGTCGCTTTAGCATACTAAAGTCGACACTAACCCTTTCCTTTGAAAACTCATTTATCTGAGTGGATGGCAATATGAGAGATGATGGGCAATGAAGTGAGAAAAGTGGAAGGAGGAAGGTGAGTGGAAGAGAGTGGGAAAGAGATAGGCATAGGGTCGGCTGGGGTTTGGGATGGTTTGTAAACGTAAACTACACAAAACAGTAAGTTTGGTGCAGCTAGTATCAAAAACTAGTTGACATTGTTTTGTGTATTTTCTAAGCATATTTGCTAAGTAGGGATGCTAAGCAGAATTGCTATACTGACATCGTGTCAGAATACTAAACACATTTGCTTTACTTCCCCACTCTTAGCATATTCGCTTCACTTAACTAATTTGCTATATCCACCACTCTAAACATATTTGCTATATACCATAGTTAAACAAACTTGTTTAGTGTCGACTTAGCTTTTATGTTTAGTCTTTTCAACTTAGCATATTTGTTTAGTCTCTTTACTCTTTTTGTTTAGTCCGTTAACACTTAACTTATTTGTTTAGTCTTTATGCTACTATCTCTTTTTGTAGTAACATACTCATATATCTAGTATCTAATACTAGATGTTCTATTCATCCATACTATTTTCTGTAATTCATTGACATTACATTCTATCCCATTCTTTGAAAAGTAGTTAGTGTCACTTTATCATACTAAAGTGTCTACACTACTTCTTCACTCATTATCTATTCATTCATCTATCACTAATTCATCGTCTATTGTGTTCATGTTATTTTGTCTATCATTGCCATTATTTATTGCATAATTGCAGTGATAGCATATTGCCGCATTCGATGAAATATAGTTAGTGTCGCTTTAGTATGCTAAAGTGTCTCCGTTCCTGGCTTTCATCAATCCACTGCATTTATTATCTGTTGTGTATCACATTGCAATATTGTCAATGTGTCGTGTTTTTGTCTCCCGGCTGAATCGCTTCCGATTATATTACGCGCGCGCATATGAGCAAACATTGAAAACCTGGCGCATTTATAATTGTTTGCGTTTATAGAATGAGCGATGTAATATAATTCTATCGACATTATGCAATGTTTTATTATCATTGTAGATTGAAATGAGATAGACTATGCAATGAATAGCAATGTATCATGCGTCATACTTTTCAAGTAACATTTCAACAGCTTCTATCAATAATTGGTTTTTACTCTTGTGTGTTCCAATAGATAACACTTTTAAACGATAATTAAATTGTTTTTCAATTGGTGCTAAAAATTTTATTTGTTGGTAATGCGTTTTATTATATTCATTGTTGTATTCTATTTTTTCATACTTGCTATTCTGTTTATTGTTTTCCATCTTTACACATCCTTTACAATGAACACATGTTCTTTATCTGAAATACTTTTGTAACAATTTGTTCATACTTCTGTAATTGACAACCATTGTACAATGTGTTATCCTATAACCGTCAACAGGAAAGAGAGCACGACCGACCGACAGACCGAACACGAACGACCGACAATGAACCTTGACAACTTAACCACACGGCGAACCGGCAAGCAAGGCGCAACGAGCGTCACGAGTTGACGCAATCTTGCACGAGTGCAAGCGCGGCGAATAGCAAACCGTGAAGCCGTATGGACGTTAGACCAATTAACGACAGTTTGCCCATGTGTGCGAATTGTCAATCAATCGGTTTTTATGGGCACTCTCCATTATTGTAACACAGCGAACAAGTTTTTACAAGATGAAAGAGAGGTTAGTACCATGAAAAACTACGAAACTTTTGTTAGCGCGTCCCTAAATCCTGCTTTTGTCGAAACCATTAAAGGCGAAACGCCGCGCACGCTTACGGCCGAATGGCTTGTGAATAGCAAGCGTCTGTACAAATTCGACGTTTTCGGCGCGGTGGCAAAGAGTGAAAAGCCCTTTGCTCCCGTCACTCATACGGATACGGCAAAGTTTGACGCCGCGATTAAAGGCGAATGGTACAACGCTGAATTAAAAGCAGTTGAAAAACTCATTGCCGATATGAGCAATGTTAGCGCCGACGATAAGAAGGAAGCGACAAAGGGCCTGACGCCCGAAACCGTGAAACGCGCTGAGGATGGTTTTCAAGCGGCGAAAAATCGTGCTATTGCATTGCGTGATATGTTGAAGCCCATTGCGAAACCTGCTGCCATGACTGTTAGTGTTATTGTTGCCGTTATCCATGGAGACAAGACAACTAATTGTCAGTCTTACATTGAGACAATGTATAAGACTGCGAAAACAGGCAAAGCAAAGGAAACAAAAGACGCGATGTTGGACTTTGTAAAAGCTTGGTGGACTGAATCCGACAAAGACGGCATTTTGCCATATTCCTGCAATATCAACAACGGCATGATTAAAGACGTGATAAGCGCCGCGAATGGGCGTCATGTTTTCCGCGATGGATACGCGCAAAAACAGGACGCAAAAAGCAGGCAAGTCATGAACGAGTGTGTGTTGTGCATTATCGAAGTTTTGCAGGCACGCAATGAGACCAATAACAAGTAATAGGTGGACTTGAGAGTGCCCATATAAACCGATTGAAATTATTATGGAGGTGTTAAGTGTGCTTGAATTGAAGCAAGCTGTTTCATTCAGTCACTCGCTTGACGCTGGGCGTGTGCGCTTGCCTAAATTTGCAATTTATGGCAAGCAAGTAACACGCGATAAGTGCGCCCGTTTTTTGTGGGTGAACGATCCGCGTGTGTGCGCGTATACGTCTTTTCGTGTCAACGCAATGGATGTTGAAACAGGTGAAGTTTACTCTTTTACAGTAGACGCGGCGACTTCTTCTATCGGGCGAACGTTCGCAAGATATGCGGATAGTTTGCCTATCGACCGGATACATGCGCCTGTTTATCGCGCGTCAAATAGTGACGCTGATACCATGGGGCCGCATGATAGAAGACCACAAACTTTCGACAGGCGTCGAAGTAAGCCTCAACGCGATACCACTATGACCGATAGGTCTGTTGTCGACGGGTGTGTTATCGGTAATCGCCGGTACACGCAAGAGGGTTATTACTACACGTTTCTGAAGATTTAAGGCATGGGTAAACCATGCCTTTTTTCTATGCCCTGCAAAATGCAGGGCTTTTTCTTATGGAGGTATAAGCATGGAATTTAATAAAACAGAGTACGATAAGGCATTCACCTATCTGCGGAAACGCGGATACGAGTACTTCTGCGACTGGGTGTGGGACGGCGAGAAGATTGTCGGCGAAACTGCCACCTTCGCGGAAGTCCGCCCCCAGCACGTGGAGCACGTGCGGAAAACCTATCCCCATGCGGCTATCTTCTTCTCTGACGGGGAAACTGTTAGCCATGAGAATAGCCGTCGTGATATAGCCTTCGCGGAAGCCACTGGTCGAGCTATCTAAACCAACCAACCCGCATATAAGTTCTATGCGGGGATTTTATGTCGGGAAATGGGCGCGTGAACCCATATCCGGCTAATATTGCAGCCATGCGAGAAATGGCGGAAAGGTGGTCAACATGAAGATTATCAACATCGCGGAAACCAACATGAATGAATACTACGATCCGGAAAATTGCCACGACGGTGGTGGCTATTATCAGCCCCATATCATCATCGATTTTGATGACGGAATCTGTGTCGTCATTGACGACACGTCATGCGGGGATTTTGGAAACCGCATTGCCGCCCGTGTCTACATGGGTGATACGTTGATCTATTCTGCCGCATGGGGTGATATGCTCTCCATGTCGGAAAAGGGCTCAGACATCCCATGGGGCGACAGGCTCCGTTTGATCTATGACGCCACAGGATACGATATTCTGTGTGCGGAAGAGTGGGAGAACATGTGTGCCGACTACTATCGCGACGACGACGAATTTTAATGCGGGGAAATCCCCGCTCTATGTCGGGAAACCAGCGCACGAGCTGGAATCCGGCAATATTGCACTCATGCGTTAAATGGGAGAAAGTCGAGGTACTATCATGGCAAATGCTATCTTCGCGTTCATTACCGGGAAAATTCGGGAAGCTGTAACCGGTAAGAAGTCGGTCGTCGTCATTCACGGGAAGCTGTTCACTATCGAACACGTCAACGGCAACGAGTACCGCATCACGGATGAACGCAATTTCGATTGCGGGATTCGCTGGCTCAACAACGACGGCGAGCTCAAGTTTTTCTTGGCTTAATAGTTGGTGTTGCCAACTATAATTGTAGAATTGAATGGAGGAATTTTGGATGTATTACACAACTTCGACCCAGTATCACGTCCCGCCCCAGTTGCACACGGAAATCGTCTACGCTCTGCCGAATGGCGCGAAGTGCAACGGCGCTTTCGTCTGGGAATTGCGCCATCTGGGAATTCTCGACTTCGACGATTGCGAGGTGCTCTAATATGCGTAAGTAGCTGCTCATGTCCGGCGTCGTCCTGCTTTTCATGCTGGGAATTTATCTCGGCTGGTGTGGCGGGATTCGTCATGCGATGGAGGACAGCACTGTCTCTGTGTATTTGGATGGTGTCGTGGAAATCCAGCTTGACGGCAATATCTATACTCACGAAGCATTTTGAATGGAGGAAATTGGAATGACTGAAATCAAATTCGAGAAACTGGAAGCCCGTCGTATCCCGACGAACATTGCCGGGAAATTCATCGAGGTTGAACTATATTACAGCAAAGGCGGGTGGAATTGCTTCACCTGCAAGCAGGAATCCCGTGGGTATTACGTCCGCATTTGCCCGATCACGGTGGAGCGGAACATGGTCAGCTTCATTGCGTTTTCGGGAACTAAGCTCTGCATTCACGAATGTTCCCGGAAATCTGCCAAAGCTGAGCGGGAAGCCATTGCCGCGGCGAACGATGAATACCGGGATTTGGTGTCCCATTTGGTGTCGAAAATTGCCAATCAGAATAATTTGGAGGTGTGAATTATGAAGAACAATGTTATCGGACGTGCAAAGATCAATTTCGGGAAAGTCGCTCTCTATGGAACTCGACGCATCAATGCTTGCGATGTGGAAATGGAACTGCGTGTCATTGGTGGCGAACCTACGTTCACGATGAACGGCAAAGAGCGCGTGTATACCGGGAAATATACGCCGCGCCGTCTGGAATTCTCAGTGTGTGGCAATGTGTGGAATAACATTCATTCCGATATTGTCATGGGTGGTCAGTGTCTGGAAGATATGCCGATCAAGAGTCCGCTGTTTGCGGAAATCCGGGAACTGTGGCGTAAGTACCATCTCAATACGATGCATGCGGGTACTCCGAGACAGGAATACATGGTTCGCAAGTGGGAATCTGCCGGGAATCGGTATGAGTATAAAGCGGTCTGCGAATATCTGGACTCCATTGGTCTGCGCAAAACTATCTGGGACGGCAAAGATTATGAGTATGGGCATGGTTGGCTCTACTTCCCCATCCCCCGCAAAGATTTGAGGAGAATTGTAGAAATCATGCGGGAATACGGGAATGTGTCAGACACGATCAATGAGTGGGTGGAGGTGTGACTTATGATGATGGCACAGTTTGTTGGCGGAAAGTTGGACGGTCAGATTATGCCCGTCTCGGAAGTTGAAGCTGCGTGGTGCAATGGCAAACATACTGCCGATCTCACTGCGGAACGCAAGCGCGGCGCATGGGTTCGCCGTGCGGAATTGGACAACCAGCCTATGGTTGACGGCTATCTCTCCCCCATGTGGGATGGCGGAATGCTCCGCTATGAGACGCCAAAAGTCTACGACATGCTCAGTCGATGAAAGGAGTTGTAATTCATGCTGTATGGAACAATCATGCGCTGCAATCTGGGATTCCAGATTCGTGTCGGGGAATTCGACACTATCACCTACATGGACTACTCGGTTCGTGAAGCGAAACAGAGATATCGCAAGCAATTTAAACTCAAATGCAAGAAAATTGTGTGGGGAGGGAATCTGTCGTGCTTCAGCTGACGGAAAGCGTCGCATGTATGTTGAAATGAGTGGCGAATGAGTTTTGCTATAAAACCTATGTTGTCTATCTGAATACGAGAATTTGAAAGTGAGGTATCATCATGGAAAAGATCATCAAGAAGTCTCAGTTTGTGTCCACTCCCGTTATCGTGCTGCCCAACGACACCGACCCGAAAGAACAGAAATACAAAGCCTGGCAGACTCTCCGTGATAATGGTATGACATGCGAACAGATCGGGAAAATGTTTGGGGTGAGCGTGAACACAATCTCCATGCACACGAAGAACAGTGCGGAGCTACGGAGAAAGTGCATGCGGGAACTCAACCAGAGACTTAATCGTGAACGTGCCGAACAGAGACGGGCGTATTATATTCCGATCATGCTGGAATTGCGGGGACTCGGATATAGTAATGTGGAAATTGCTAAAAAGACGGGGTTCACTTATATGACCGTCTTGAAATATGTCGGCAAACAGCCCGACGAAACGACACTGGCATCTATGCGTGTTGCTGGTGCAAAGCGCCATTTCCGTTTCGTTGCTCGTAAGAATCAGCCCGAACGCGATGCAGGAAACCCCATTCCCGCTGTTGCCAAGATTCTTGAATCCGCTTAACGACTTTTTTTGCCCGGAATTTGACTGACTTTGATATTGGAGGTACTGAAATGAAATTCATCAACGGGGAAACCAACTATTCTGAATGGCGGGATCACGCCAAGGACAACAAGCGCTATCTTGAACGGATGGCGCTTATTTCTTTGGGATGCAAGTCCATCTTGGACGAATTGCGGCTGGTGCAAGCGGTGAATGTGTCGGCCATGTCCGGGAAATTGGAGGGCTTCTGGTCGGTGTCGACTTCTGTGCTGATGAATCCCATCTGCCAGCAGAGAGCAAAAGACCCGGACAGCATCTGTCACCATTGCTACGCGGCAACGACTGCATCCAGATATTCGGAACTGACGCAAGCGCTGGAAACGAATTACCGGATTCTCAACGGCTTTCTCATCTCGGAAGATTCGTGGAAAATTCTGTCCTGGCCGACGTCGAACGGCTATGCCCGTGTCGAGTCCTTCGGCGATGTTGCGTCCATCACTTGTGCGCGGAATTATCTCCGCATCATTCGTAGTCATCCGCACATTCAGTTTGCCGTTTGGACGAAGAACGTGAATATCTGGATGCACGCATTCGAGCTGGAATACGGAAAGCCCGAGAACATGAAGTTCATCGTCTCTTCTCTGTATACCAACCACCCCGTTGACATCCCGGAAGAGTGGATGCCCGTCGTCGATCATCGGTTCACTGTGTACACCAAAGAGTACGCGGAAATGAACGGTGTTGAGATCAACTGCGGTGGCCGGAAATGCGCAACGTGCATGAATTGCTACTGCAATGGCCCGTTCGACATCGCAGAACTTATGAAGTGAGCGTAGCGAACTACCGAAGAGTGAGGTAGGCAATATGCTGGAATCCAATTTCAAGACTGCTATCAAGAAGATCGGCGAGGGCTGGTACGCCTTCTCTTTCGATGACGGGCATGTGTACTCCATCGGCGCTGACAGTCCGAAGGATGGTGGGCAATGGTTTGCCGGGCGGACGAATGCTGGGATCCAGTACGTCTCGACACCGTCCCCGACACGGAATGCCGCATACCAGAAAGCCAGACGGAATGGCGAGTACACCGGAGAATGGTAAAGTTATCGTAAACACTATCAGAAATTTGGAATTGTCTTTAAGAGTTGAATGGAGGCTGACAATGAAAATTTGGCACAAGTCACTCGTTCGCTACCTGCCCGACCGTCTGCTCATCGCCCAGTGGAATGACTGTTGCAAAGCTGCCGCGTCTGGAATGCATGGTGAGCATCTGTTCTCGTTCGGCGTCTTCGTTGCCGATGAAATTACCAATCGCGGAATGACTGTCCCGTTCGGGGAATTGCGCCGCTTCATCATCAACTGCGACACCACACACATTGTTCCATTCGATGAACTGTACGCCGACTGGCATGATGAGTTGTACTTGGCTCAGTGTTGGTTTGAGTTGTATGAGATGCACAGCATGGGCGCAATGAGCGACACAGACTGGGATTCAATTCAAGAGGGGGTGAATGCGGCGTGACTGCTGGGAAACGGCTATGTGGCGCTGAGAATGGAGGGTGAGGATGAAAAAGTACATTCTGATTTCTGATACCGAGAATGGCTTGGGGTTGGATGGTGTGCATGACACGCCTGTAGCAGCGTTTGCTCACATGCAGGAATTGTTCGCTGATGAATGCTGGGACTATGATGGGCGGGACGAGTGGGCGAACGAGTCGTATAGCGCAGTGATCAGCCGGGAGCGAATGTGCGCTTGTTATGACTGCAACGATTGGAGAATTGTGGAGGTGGAATTATGAAACTGTTTGATTACGAGTGCTTCACCACGTTCTGGACTGACTTCACCATCGCAGAAAAATGCGGCGGCATCCCGGCTATCAAAGACACATATAAGCGGGCGTTCGGAGAATGGAAAACCGACTACAAATACCTGACCGAGCTGGTCATGGTGCTGAACCACAAGATATGGCAATGGTATGATGATGGCGGAGATCACGCGGAAATTGCCCGTGTCTATAGCAAGTTGTGGGAAGAGGCCAGAGACTACGCGGAAACGCATTTGAAGGGCGAAGAGCTGGACTACTACTGGAGAATTACGGATTAAGGAGGCTTTGAAATGAAGACGTACTTCATCCGTTGGGGAGACTTTTCCAACGTTTATGACTTAGCTTGGGCGGATAACAAAGCCGACATATCTTGGCTGGTGTCGCAGCATTTTGAACGTTGCACTCGTCGTGAAGCAGAATATCGTGCTCGGCGGGAACGCGATCGCAGAAAATATGATCAAGCGTTTGTTTATTACGCAAGTGACGCTATCCGCCCGGCAAAGTTTTACCAAGTGCCAGCCTATGACGCTGGAACATGGCTCTATCGCAACTGTGAATTGAAAGGACTGATTTTTGAATGAGAATCTACCATATCAAGCGCAACTTTGACATCAGCTACCCGGAACAGAAGAAGCAGATCATCCGGGAATACCCGAATGTGGAATATGTCTCGTCGGATGGATGCACGATCACGGTGTTTACCGGAGAATGGAGGAGAGACGATGAAGAAGTATCTGACGAGATGGAATGAGAATGGCGACACTCACTCGGCTGTGTTCAACATCTACGGAATCCGTCGGCTGATGAAACGTTTTCATGAAGACGGAATCCATTTGCAAGTTGCTGTGTATAAACTTGCAGAATTGGATGTATACATGCCGCCCATCTCCCTCCGCCCGTACTATGACTGGAAATTCGATAAGATGAGTTTATTTGACATGAGCGGCGGTCTGGTGGAAAAAGTTGACGGAGAAAATGAGAGCAAATCGACACAATCTGAGACACATGTTGCCGCATAGAATGAATAATCTGGAGTTTGTGTCATTCATAACGAGAATTTTTGATCGGAGGGATTTTGAGTGAGCAATTACATGCATGCCTACATGACCATCAGCAATTTGCCCCGAGGAAAGTGGAATGCGGTTCAGCGCTGGATTTACGAAGAGCATGACGGGGATTTGAGATGGGCATTTGCGATGGGCTACACCGTTGAGAGCGGCGTGTTGCACTTCGATGGCGTCAACGATGTCAACTGGAGCATCTCGCTCAACGAACTCATTGACTTGTCAACGGAATTCCCGGAAGCGCTCATTGAAGTTGACTATTCCAATGGCTATGTTGAAGACGAGAGCCGCGACTATTTCCAGAATGGCAAGATGGCAACGTACACACCGGAAGTGACGTGGCCGGAATTCAACCCGAACGACTTGATGGAGGTGGTTATCAATGCTGACTGACAACGAAGTGCTCAATCTGAAACCCGTCCGTGAAACCGAACCGTGGCTGTCCTATAGTCAGATATTTGACAGTTTCCCTATCGTCTCCCCCACGCTCACATTGGAATTGTTCGATACGGAGCCGCTGAACCGAATGGCGGATGAGATACGTAAACGGGATAGACATCTGCCCTGCTTCGACGAGTCGGGGGAATTCGATAGCGAGGGCTACTATCGCTTCTTCGTCACGTTATATGGCGTCTGGCCGGGATGCGAGAATTGCATCACATTCGAGTATGTCGGCGATCGTGGGCAGACGGAAGAAGCTCGCGAATATGAGATCCCGCTCACCGATCACCAGCGGGAATTGCTCTTCGCCAGTCTCAACGCTCACTGCGAATACGAATTCGACGAGTCGGCAATAGACATGATGGCGGAATACGCAAACGAGAACGACATTAATTGGAAGGAGATGATCTGAATGATGAATTTGGATACACTGAAGGGAATTCTGGAAAAGCATTTGAAATGGTTGAACAACGAGGACGGCGGCGAAAGAGCCGACCTGTACGAAGCCGACCTGTACGAAGCCAACCTGTACGGAGCCAACCTGCGCGAAGCCAACCTGCGCGGAGCCGACCTGTACGGAGCCGACCTGCGCGGAGCCGACCTGTACGAAGCCAACCTGCACGGAGCCGACCTGCGCGGAGCCAACCTGTACGAA
>OCVV012891928.1_pt1 | contig 90742 bp, 78 predicted proteins | sample 1539721 | NCBI WGS metagenome assembly OCVV01 (sample SAMN02144230, study PRJEB22623) | gut metagenome | biome: sheep rumen | host: Ovis aries | place: New Zealand
GTTCATTTTCAATAGGCCTTTTTTGAGCCATGGCATAGTTCGAGTAAACTCGACCTCTGCTCATCTGGCTTTCAAAAAAGGTTGTTTTTTTGGGGAGGGTGCGTCTGGACCGGCGGGACTTGTGTCCAGAAGGACGCGATAGGAAGGTGACGCTCCTACGGAGTTCTATATGGTCGAACGTTAGTTTGCAGGGACTTCGTTTTACTTCGTCCCTGCCTGTATTGTATCGTCCCTACGGGACTATTTTAGAACTGCCGTTCTATGCAGGGACTCCGCTTCGCTGCATCCCTGCCTGTATTCTGACGTCCCGACGGGACTCTTCGTTTGTCTTGTTTCACAAGACATTTTGGGCGGCACCTCGGGATAACAAATAAATTTGTTCTCCTCTCGGTTTACTCCATTGTCCAGCTTCGCAGGACATTTTGGGCGGCACCTCGGGATAACAAATAAATTTGTTCTCCTCTCGGCTTGCTCCAAAATTGAACGACGGAAAGGGTGACGCTCCTACGGAGTTCTATAAGGAATAAAACTTTTTTACAGGGGTTCCGCTACGCTCCACCCCTACCTGTATTCTGTCGTCCCATTGTCCAACAAGTTGGACATTTTGGGCGGCGCCTCTGGATAACAAATAAATTTGTTCTCCTCTCGGTTTGCTCCAAAATTGGACGACGGAAAGGGTGACGCTCCTACGGAGTTCTAATCGGTCGCACGTTGGGGAAGCAGGGGGTGGAGGGTGGATAAGGGGTATCAGTTCTGGAACTTGATAAAAGTGTAATAGACAAAGCCGCCGATGGCCAGTGCGAAGAGCAGGAAAGCGGAGATCTTGTTGAGGAGTCCGAGTCCGCGTACGTTGATCTTGTTATGGAAAATAGAGACAACAGCGGAGAGTCCGAACCACCACAGGAAAGCACCGGCGAGGATGCCGAGCAGTCCGAGGCAGATCTCAAAGATGGAGGACTCGGAATTGACGAAGTTGAACTGTGCGTAGATAGGGATAAGGAAGAGGAGGAAGAGAGGGTTGGAGATGGTAAGTCCAAGTGCGGAGAAATAGTCCTGAACGTAGGAGCCGCGTCTCGACTTTCGTGCGTGGAGAGAAGCGGAAGGATTGGAACGGTAGAGGTAGATACCGAAGGCGATGACGACAATCTCTCCGATAATACCTATCACGAGATGGTTCTCGTCGATGATCTGCCGGACGAAGCCGAGAGAGAAAACGGCGAGGACCGAATAGAAGAGGTCGGAGGTTGCGGCACCGAGTCCGGTAGCCAGTCCGTGTCGTCGTCCCCGGTCGAGGGTGCGCTGTACGCAGAGGACTGCTATCGGTCCGACGGGAATCGATATCAGGATACCAAGAAAAAGACCCTTAAAGAAAGACAGCCATTCCATCTAATGTACGATCACTTCATCCAAGAAAGTCACGACGTCGTTTTCGTCCTCAGGAGAAAACCATCGGACTTCCGGATCGGCATTGAACCATGTCAACTGACGTTTCGCATAGCGCCGTGTATCCTGCTTGATGCGCGTGACGGCATAGTCGAACGTCCATTCACCCGAAAAGTAAAGGAACAGTTCTTTATATCCGACCGTATTGAGCGCATTGAGTTGGCGGTGAGGATAGAGAGTGCGAGCCTCGTGTTCCAATCCCTCGTCCATCATCTGGTCGACGCGTCGGTTGATACGGTCATAAAGTACTTCCCGTGGCAAATTTAAGCCTATTTTTATAATATTAAAAGGTCGTTCATTGCGTTTTTTGCCGAGGAGCCGTGAATAAGGGATGCCCGCCTGTCGGGAAACCTCGACGGCATGGAGAACGCGCTGGGTATTCATGCGGTCGATACGTTCGTAGGACTGTGGGTCGAGTTCCCTGAGCAGAAGAAGGAGTCCATCAATGCCTTGTGACTGGAGCACGGAGCGGCTCCATGCGCGGACCTCGGGGGAGGCGTGCGGGATATCATCGAATCCTTTGCATACAGCGTCGATATAGAGCATGGATCCACCGACCAGGAGTTGGACTGGCGACGAGCGGAACAGCCGTTCGAGGCATGGGAGCACATCGAGTTCGTAGCGTCCGGCGCTGTAATAATCGAAGATGCTGTGTGACTTGATAAAATAATGTGGTACGTCGCGCAATTGCGATTCGGAGGGAGCCGCCACTCCGATATGCAGTTCCTTATAGATCTGTCGTGAGTCCGACGAAACGACAGACGCACCGAAGTGGTGCGCCAGTGAGAGGCTAAGGTCCGTCTTACCGACACCAGTCGGTCCGAGGAGGACAATGAGTGTCGGTTTGTTGAACGGTTTGCCCACGATCTTTTTTTTAATAGTCAAGGGGAATCCGTACTCATGGGGAGGAAGGCTTGGTTTGGTCGGCCTTCGTAAAGCACAGACAGAGATGAGAATTATCAGTAGGAATTAGGGTCCGGGATGTCGTCGAGGTCAGAGAACTCCTCGTCGGAGAACTCGTCTTCGTTGAAACCTTCATCGCCGTAGAAATTTTCGCCGAGGTCCTCGCTGATTGTTTTCAGGGAGGTTGCCATCATGTCATCGCCGAGTATCTGTACCGGGGCGGTGCCTGCCTTGTAGGAGCACTGCGGTTTGTCGAGGGACTTCGAAGTGAGAATCTCCTTGAGTTCGATGAAGAACATACGGTCGTTCATCGGGTCGAAGACGTAGAGCAGTCGTTGTCCTCGGTCCTCGATGTAGTCGCGCAGGACGGACTGTTCCATGGTAAGGTTGTCGTAGTCGGAAGACGTATCCATCTCGACGAGCGTAATCTCCTGACTCTTCTCCCATCCTTCGGAGCAGAGGAAGAAAGACGTCATCTGATCGTCGGCATAGCCGACGGACTGGAGAATTGCTTTATGGAAGTCAAGGAAGGTTGCCTCGGAATCAATAGAAATCTCGCATGCAAAATCATCTGCCTCATCGGAAAGCAGGAGAAAACGATATACCATTTATCTACAATTTTTTTTAGTTTTCATTTATTACCACGCGTCTTTCCTTCCCTCCCCCACTGACGGTTGAGTCCGCCGTTCCTTTTCGAGTCATAGGTCAGAAGAGTCTGACACCGCTCTTTATAGGGGTGGTCACGGCGAAGCGGATTAGGAAAGGTTAGGCCTTGAAGAGCATTTCCTCTATTGTCTGCACGGTGGTCCGCATGGTTCGGTCGGTCTCCATGAGGTTGGAGATGGTCTGGCAGGCGTGTGACACGGTAGCGTGGTTGCGACCGCCGACGGCGCGTCCGATTGCTTCGAGTGATTGTTTAGTATGATTCTTAGAGAGATACATAGCAATCTGTCGAGCCTGGACCAGTTCCTTCTTGCGGGAGGAATCGGAGAGCGAAGCGACATCCAACTGGAAATACGAGCAGACGACACTCTTTATATGCTCCAAAGATATAGATAATGGTTTGATTGATACCAAATTTTCGACGACTTTTTCAGCGAGAGGGATATCGATCGGTTTGTTTTCGAACGTTGACCGAGCCAGAATGGAGACGATGGAGCCCTCGAGATCGCGGATATTATTAGTGATATGCTGAGCGATGTAGTCAACGACATCGTCGGGGATATCGAGTCCGTCGGCATAGATTTTATTCTTGAGGATATTCTTGCGCAGCTGGAAGTCTGGGCGTTCGATTTCCGCCACGAGTCCCCATTTGAATCGCGTGAGGAGCCGGTCTTCGATTTCGGTGATCTGGGCTGGCATGCGGTCGCAGGTGAGGACTATCTGTTTTCCAGACTGGTGGAGGTGGTTGAAGATATTAAAAAAGGTATTCTGAGTGGACTTCTTACCGAGAATCTCCTGGACATCGTCCATGATGAGCAGGTCGATGGTCTGGTAGAAATTGATAAAATCGTTGATGGTGGACTGTCGGACCGCGTTGGTGTATTGCAGTTGAAAGAGGTTGGAGGTGACGTAGAGCACACGCAGGGAAGGATTCTTGGCTTTGGCTGCCACGCCGATAGCGTGTACGAGGTGTGTCTTACCCACTCCGGAAGGTCCGTAAACGAAGAGGGGATTGAACGTTGTCTTGCCGGGGTTGGCAGCAATGCTGATACCAGCAGAGCGAGCCAGTCGGTTGGCTTCTCCTTCGATGAAATCCTCGAAATTATAATTCCAGTTGAGCCGTGGGTCGATTTCCTCGAGTTCGACCTGCCGGAAAGGGTTCGGGATGGACTTGCGCATCACTGGCACTTCCTGAGGGATGACGGAATGTCCGGACTGTTCGGAGGTAATGGTAGAGGTCTCGGTGCGCACGACAACTGGTCGATAGCGCAGTCCGACGCCCTTGCCGAAGACGCGGTGGATCGTCATGGCGAGAAGGTCGAGGTAGTGAGACTCGATGAACTCGATGACATAGTTGCTCGCGACCTGTACGATCAGTTCGCGCTTTTGTTCGTCAAAGCCAACGGGAATAATGGGTGCGAACCAGGTAGAATAGACCACTTCGTCCACATTATCTCGTATGATAGTCAAACATTTATGCCATTGTGTCTCGAAATCCATAGTAAAAGAAAATAACCAACTCGTACTAAAAAAAGAACCGATGATTCCAGTCGTTCATCATTCAGGACACAAATTTGGACAAGAAAAAACGAAAAAAAAAACGAAAAATAATTTGGAAATTCAGTCCTGAACACAGGAAACTAAAAATCAGATTATTAGAAATAACACGCTGAAAATCAGATTACTTAAAAATATCCATCACGTAAAAACCATGATTTTCAGCAAAGAAAAGAGGAGTTGCGAACGGGCATTATTCACAAAGACCCATATCCCCAATCGCCACCGTCAAAGAAAACACCACAAATGACACAGGAAAGTATCTATTTAGAATGATTTTAATTTAGAAGGGCATCGTTTACCATTCCACAAAGAGGGAGGGTATCAGTAGCCGAGAATCTTCATCATCGACTTATAGCTCTGTTCCTTAGCGAAGAGTTTGGTGTACCATTCATTGTTCTCATCGCGGTCGATGATGACCAGTTTAGGAGCAGGCAGGAGGCAATGCTGAACACCACCAAAACCGCTCAGTGCCTCCTGATAGGCGCCGCAGTGGAAGAATCCGACGTACTGTTCGCGTCCGATTTCCATTTTCGGAAGGAAGATGGCGTTGGAATGCACTTCGGCATTGTAATAATCCTGGCTATCGCAGGTCAGTCCGCCGAGGTGTACGCGTTCATACTCCTGGTCCCAGTTGTTGATAGAGAGGAAGGGGTAACGCTGGTCGATGGCCCAGGTATCTGGAAGAGTCGTCATGAAGGAACTGTCGATCATGTTCCAGAGCTCGCGGTCATTCTGTTGTTTCTGATTGACAATCGAATAGAGCATGGCGCCGCTCTCACCGACGGTATAGGATCCAAACTCGGTAAAGATACGCGGTTCGGGCACCCCTCTCTGCTGGCAGATATTCTTGATCTGCGCCACGATTTCCTCCGCCATGTACTCATAGTCATACACGAAATCGAGGTGGGACTGGATCGGGAATCCTCCGCCGATATCGAGGCAATCGAGGTCGGGACATTCCTGACGCAGGTCGCAGTAGAGGGCGACAGCCTTGGAGAGTTCGTTCCAGTAGTAGAGGGTATCCTGGATGCCAGTGTTGATGAAGAAGTGGAGCATTTTGAGTTTAACCTGCTTATTCTTCTTAATTACTTCCTTATAGTAAGGGACGACATCGCTGTAGCGGACTCCGAGTCGTGAAGTATAGAAATCGAACTTTGGTTCCTCCTCGGTAGCGATGCGGATACCGATCTGGAACTTCTTGTCGAACCCCTGTAGGAGTGCGTCCAATTCGAACTTATTATCGAGGATAGGAATCGTATTGATGAATCCCTGATCGATGAAACTCTGTATATTCTCGACGTACTGAGGACGTTTGAATCCATTACATAAGATAAAAGCATCCTTTTTAAGTCGTCCGGATTGATATAGCGCTTCGAGAAGATTCATATCGAAAGCGGAGGAGCATTCGAGATTCACCTCATTCTTCAGCACGGTCTCCATAACAAAGGAGAAGTGGCTACTCTTGGTACAGTAACAGTAGTTATAGTCGGCTGCATAGTCTACCTTTGCCATGGCGACGTTGAACATACGTCGAACGCGCTGGATATTCATCTCGATCTTGGGCAGATAGGCGATGCGCAAAGGGGTTCCATACTGTTTAATCACCTCCATCAACGGCACACCGTACCATTGCAATTCGTTGTTGACAACGGTGAACTCATCGTTCGGAAACTCGAATGTCTGTTCGATCAGATCGACGTACTTATTTTTCATTCTACCACAAGATTTTACAAATCCAAATCAGTCGGATTTAAAAAAAACAAGCGAACCAAGTAACTCGGATTGGAAGAAACCAACCTATCCGACTTAAAAAGTCGCAGCAAATATACATCAAAAGAAGAAAGCAAGAAGAGATTGTCTCCACAATTTTCATCTCAACCGCATAGGAGGACAAAAAAGGTCTGCAGAAAACCTCTGCAGACCTATAGATTGAGAAAGAAAAAGAGTCGGATCAGGCTTTACGTATAAAGTCCACGATCCAGGCTCCTACTTCCCTGGTACCATAGTGAGCGCCTCCCTCGACCTGAATCTCAGGGGTACGTACGTTCTGTTCGAGCGAAGCAGCGACAGCCTTACGGATCATTGCGCCCTCCTCTTTGAGATTGAAATACTCGAAAAGCATGGCAGCCGAGAGAATCTCAGCGACGGGGTTCGCGATGTTCTGTCCCTTAGCCTGCGGCCAGGAGCCGTGAACAGGTTCAAAGACCGGTGTGCTGGTTCCGGTGGAAGCGGACGGTAGGAGTCCCATGGATCCGCTGATGCAGGATCCCTCGTCGGTAAGGATATCTCCGAAGGTATTCTCCGTCACCATGACGTCGAAGAAAGTCGGAGTCTGGATCATGCGCATGGATGCATTGTCCACGAACATATAGTCCACCTTGACCTCAGGATACTGTGGTTCCATCTCCTTCGCCACCTGTCGCCAGAGTCGACTGGAAGCGAGGACATTGGCCTTATCGACGACGGTAAGGTGCCTGTTGCGCTGCATCGCATACTGGAAAGCGACCTTAAGGATCCGTTCGATTTCGGGGCGCGAGTAGAAGTTGGTATCGTAAGCCTTCTCGTTGTCCTGATACTTCTCGCCGAAATACATTCCCCCTGTGAGTTCGCGGATGCAGATAAAGTCGGTACCCTGAACGATCTCGTCCTTCAGTGGCGACTTATGAACGAGTCCGGGAAATGTCTGAACCGGTCGGATATTGGCGAAGAGTCCGAGTTTCTTACGCATGGCGAGTAGTCCCTGCTCGGGGCGGACCTTGGCCGTCGGGTCATTATCGAAACGGAGGTCGCCGACGGCAGCGAAGAGCACTGCGTCGCTATTCTTACACAACTCATACGTCTGTTCGGGGAACGGGTCGCCGACCTTGTCGATGGCATCGGCGCCACAGATACCTTCTTCGAAGGAGACCTCGTGGGAGAACTTCTCAGCCACAGCCTTTACGACCGCCACGCCCTGTTCCATAATCTCCGGTCCGATACCGTCTCCGGGAAGCACTGCAATTTTCAGTTTCATACTTACACCTATTTATATTGTACTATATAACATATCCTGATAGAGGAACACAAAAATACAAAATATCCGTTTACACGTCATCGTGTTCCTGCATCTTCTTGCCGAGATGTTCCTCCTCGAGGATGTTGAGCATCTTGATTGTTGCCTTGATAGCGGCCTCGGTCTGGTCGGCGTCGAGTCCACGTGTGCGGATGATGCGTCCGTCGAAGTCCCAGGTGATGATGGTCTGAACGAAGGCGTCGGTCCGTCCGCCAGGTGGTATGCTGACGACATAGTTGGTGAGCATAGGGAACTTGCGTTCCATCGTTCCCTTGTAGATCTTGCGCAGTGCGCGCACGAAAGCGTCGTACTGTCCGTCGCCGGTGGAGTCGCTCTCGTACTCGGTGCCATTGATTTCGATGCGCAGGCTAGCGAGCGGTTTGAGTCCGTAGGCGGTGGTCACGACATAGCTCTTGAGTCGGACTCGGTCCTCGGGAGCGTTGTGCTTGAGCACGTCGCTGACGATATAGGGCAGGTCGTCCTGCGTGACGACCTGTTTCTTGTCGCCGAGTTCGGTGATGCGCTGAGTGACGCGTCGCGTCTGTTCGGGAGTAAGTTCGAGTCCGAGTTCCTCGAGATTCTTAGCTATGTTGGCCTTGCCGCTGTTTTTCCCGAGTGCGTATTCACGTTTCCGTCCGAACCGTTCGGGCAGGAGGTCGTTGGAATAGAGGTGTGCCTTGTTGTCGCCGTCGGCATGAACACCGGCGACCTGGGTGAACACATTCTCGCCCACGATGGGTTGGTTAGGGGCAATCGGGATGCCGGAATAGCTCTCCACGAGATGGCTGACGGTGGTAAGTTTCTCCTCGTTGATAGAAGTCACGGCATCGAAATGGTCCTTGAGAATGACCTGGACGCTTGCCATGGGTGCATTGCCACAGCGTTCGCCCAGTCCGTTGACCGTCACGTGGAGTCCCTGTGCGCCAGAGAGGACGGCAGCCAGTGCATTGGAAACGGCGAGATCGTAGTCGTTGTGAGGGTGGAAATCGAAATGGACGTCGGGGTAGCGTTTGCGCATGGCGTGAACGAACTCCATCACCTGTAGAGGATTGAGGATGCCGAGCGTATCGGGCAGCATGAATCGCCGGACGTTGAGTCCGAGCAGAGCGTCCATCATGTGGAAGACATAGGATGGATCATCCTTCATACCTCCGCTCCAGTCCTCGAGATAGAGGTTGACGCCGAGTCCCTTTGATTCGGCGTAGAGCAGTTCATCGCGGATATCGGCGATATGCTCGTCGGGTGTTTTCTGGAGTTGTCGCGTGCAGTGCTGATAGCTCCCCTTGGCGAGGAGATTAATGTTGCGGCACCCGCTGTCGAAGACCCAGTCGACGGACTTGTGTCCGTCAACGAATCCGAGCACCTCGACCCTGTCGAGCATGCCGTCCTGTTCAGCACTCTTGGCGATCATGCGCACCGCGTCCTTCTCTCCTTCCGAGACGCGTGCGCTTGCCACCTCGATACGGTTCACGTTAAGTTCCTTGAGCAGCATGCGCGCGATGCTGAGTTTCTCGTGTGGCAGGAAGGAGACGCCGCTGGTCTGTTCACCGTCGCGGAGCGTGGTATCGAGTATCTCTATGTATTTTCTTTCAGCCATAGCATCCGGTTTCGTTGGTACCCCGTTATGCGTGTAAAAAAACAATCTTCGTTTCCGGTCTTCGCACTATCCATCGACTGCACGTGAGAGCTTCACGCGGGGCGAGAGGGTTCTGAAGGTCACTTGTTGGCCGCCTCCCATTTCTCAATCTTATCCTTGTTCTGGAGCAGGAAGTCGATATCGTCGAGACCATTGATCAGGCAATGCTTCTTATAGCTATTGATCTCGAAAGTCTCGCTTTTGCCGGTTGAGGTATTGGTGATAGTCTGGTTAGGGAGGTCAACGCGCACAATCGTCTTCGGGTTAGCCTTGATGCTGTCGAAGAGTTCGGCGAGGAACGTCTCGGAGACGACGACAGGCAGGACGAAATTGTTGAGTTCGTTATTCTTATGAATATCGGCAAAGAAGCTGCTCACGACGACCCGGAATCCGTATCCAGCGATTGCCCAAGCGGCGTGTTCGCGTGAGCTGCCGCTGCCAAAATTCTTGCCAGCCACGAGAATCTCGCCTCCGTAGGTTGGGTCGTTGAGCACGAAGTCCTTGATAAGATTTCCCTGTTTGTCGTAGCGCCAGTCGCGGAAGAGGTTCTCTCCGAATCCCTCCTTGTCGGTCGCCTTGAGGAAGCGGGCCGGTATAATCTGGTCGGTATCGATATTCTCCAAAGGGAGTGGCACACACGTGCTCTCTATGATATTGAATTTCTGTTTCATGCTTATGATGCTTTTAAGAAAAAAGAATAGGAAAAAAGCCGATTGTCAGAGGAGTTCGCGCGGGTCGGTGATCTTGCCAGTCACTGCGGCAGCCGCCGCAACGAGAGGGCTGGCAAGGATGGTACGTGCTCCGGGTCCCTGTCGTCCCTCGAAGTTACGGTTGCTGGTAGAGACGGAGTACTTTCCTGCCGGCACCTTATCGTCGTTCATGGCGAGGCATGCGGAGCATCCAGGCTGACGGATCTCGAACCCAGCCTCGGCAAGCACCTTGTCGATCCCTTCCTCCCGAATCTGCTGGTCCACCTTCCAAGACCCCGGAACGAGCCATGCGACGATATTCTCTGCCTTGTGTCGTCCCTTGGCGATGCGAGCGAAGTCGCGGAAATCCTCGATTCTGCCGTTGGTGCAAGCCCCGAGGAAGACGTAATCCACCTGTTTTCCGAGCAAGGTCTCGCCAGGTTGGAAGCCCATATAGTCGAGCGCCTTGACGAACGAGGTCTGTCCAGCCGCCGGGATGGTCTGGAGGGTCGGTATGTGTTGTGTGATACCCATGCCCATGCCAGGGTTCGTTCCATAGGTCACCATAGGTTCTATGTCAGCGGCATCGAACTGGAGTTCCTTATCGAAGACGGCATCGTCGCCGCTCTTGAGTGTCTTCCAGTAGGCGACTGCCTTGTCCCAGTCATCGCCGGTCGGTGCGTACTTACGTCCCTTGATGTAGGCGAAGGTAGTCTCATCGGGAGCGATGAAACCGCCACGAGCCCCCATCTCGATAGAGAGGTTGCAGAGCGTGAGACGTCCCTCCATGGAGAGTGAGCGGACTGCCTCGCCAGCGTACTCGATGAAATAGCCGGTAGCGCCGGAGGTGGTCAGCTGGCTCATAAGGTAGAGCGCCAGGTCCTTCGCTGTCACGCCATGTGCGAGGGTACCGTTGACCGTGATGCGCATGGACTTCGGTTTCTGCTGGAGGATGCACTGGCTTGCCATGACCATCTCAACCTCGCTGGTACCGATGCCAAAAGCCACAGCGCCCATAGCTCCGTGTGTAGAGGTGTGGCTATCGCCACAGACAATCGTCATGCCAGGCAGGCTGAGTCCGGTCTCGGGTCCAACGACGTGGATGATACCGTTCGTCTTTTCGTTCATGGCGAAATGTGTCAGTCCGAACTCGCTCGCATTCTTCGCCAGCGTGGTCACCTGCTTGCGAGAGACGGGGTCCTCGATTTCCTTATCCTGGTCGTGGGTAGGGGTATTATGGTCCGGCATGCAGAAGATCTTGTCAGGACGCAGGCACTTCAGCCCCCTAGCGCGAAGGCCGTCGAAAGCCTGTGGGGAAGTCACTTCGTGGCAGTAGAGACGGTCGATATAGAGTTGTGTCGGTCCGTCCTCGACGATCTGCACCACGTGCTTATCCCAAATCTTGTCAAAGAGTGTATTCATGGCTTGTTGAAATGATATGTTTTTTTGTTAGACGATAGAATTATACCATAATAATAGAAGAATGCGTCACTCCTCCCCTTCGGTGTGAGGGATGCGGAACTTATTGATGCAGTCGATGTAGGCTTCGATGCTGGCCGTCACGATATCGGTATTAGCACCGAATCCGTAGTACACGTTACCGGCGTATTCGACCTGAACGTGTACTTTGCCGACGTCGTCGCTGCCTTTGGTAATAGCCTGTACGGTGTATTCCTTCAGTATCATCTCCTTCTGAATAATGCGTTTCATTGCCTTCACGGCAGCATCAACCGGTCCGTTGCCGGAAGCGGCTGCCTCGAACTTCTGTCCGCTGATATTCAATCCGATGGAAGCGACGGAGCGGAATCCTTTGCCACTGGTCACCTGAAGGTATTCGAGTTTAACGGCATGGCTCTCGGCGCGGTCGGCTCCAGCGAGTACCAGTACGTCGTCGTCGGTAATTTCCTTCTTCTGGTCGGCGAGGCGGAGGAAAGCCTGGTAGATCTTGTCGACCTTGGAATCGTCCTCGACGTTGATACCGAGCACGCTCATGCGGTACTTCAGAGCGGCGCGTCCGCTGCGTGCTGTCAGTACGATGGCATTGTCGTCGAGTCCGACATCCTTCGGGTTCATGATTTCGTAGGTATTGGTATTCTTGAGCACACCGTCCTGGTGGATGCCAGAGGAATGAGCGAAGGCGTTCTTGCCCACGATGGCCTTGTTCGGCTGTACGGGCATGTTCATCAGAGAACTGACCATGCGGCTGGTCGGGTAGATTTTAGTGGTATTGATGTTCGTATCGATCCCGATTCCCTTGTGGCACTTCAGGATCATGGCAATCTCCTCGAGAGAGGTGTTGCCGGCACGTTCGCCGATACCGTTGATGGTCACCTCGACCTGTCGGGCACCGTTGAGCACACCGCTGAGCGTATTGGCCGTAGCCATGCCGAGGTCGTTGTGGCAGTGAGTGGAAATGGTGGCGTTCTCGATTCCGTCCACGTGTTCGCAGAGGTACTTGATCTTCGCGCCATAGACCTCCGGCAGGCAATAGCCCGTTGTATCCGGGATGTTGACGACGGTGGCGCCAGCCTTGATAACTGCCTCAACGACACGTGCGAGGTACTCATTGTCGGTCCGGCCGGCGTCTTCGGCATAGAACTCGACGTCGTCCACATACTTACGTGCGTACTTCACCGCTGCCACTGCACGTTCGATGATTTCCTCGCGATTGGAATTAAACTTGTACTTGATGTGCTGGTCACTGGTACCGATTCCGGTATGGATACGCTTATGCTTGGCATACTGCAGACTCTCCGCAGCCACGTCGATATCCTTCTGTACGGCACGTGTCAGTGCGCAGATCGTCGGCCAGGTTACGGCCTTGGAGATCTCGATGACGGAATTGAAGTCGCCGGGGCTGGAGATGGGGAATCCCGCCTCGATCACGTCGACCCCCAGCGCCTCAAGCTGTTTTGCGACCTGGATTTTTTCCACCGTATTCAGCTGACACCCCGGCACCTGTTCGCCGTCGCGCAGCGTCGTATCAAAAATAAACAGTCTGTCACTCATATTCGTTTTGTTTTTTTGTTTTGTTACATAAAAAAATAAAACCCATTCTGCCTGATTATCAGAAAGGGTCACCTGTATGGATTGGTTCAGTTTGAATATCTAAAGAAATCAGAAACGACACCGCTTTACATCACCCTTTCACGACTTTGCCACCAAGAGGCTAAGTCGGATCCGATTCAAGGCAATATACAGAAAAGTGTTTCTCATTCCTTCGTCTTTCATTCGAAAAGCGATGCAAAGATACGACCATTTTCCAGAAATGAAAATAGTTTCAAACTTTTTCGATAAAAAAAGTTACAAATCAGAAGAAAGAAGCAAGCAAGAGATGTGATTTATTAACCAGAGAATAGTCAATGATCATTATTTAGAGGAGGTGACTAAAAGTTCATCAGCCATTGAACTCCATAATATGGTGGGCATACGAAAAAAAATCCGCAGGATTCATCATCATGGGTACCCATCGAAAGACGAGTGGAAAAAGAGTGGGCAATGTGGGCAGACAGTGGGTAGGTGGTGTTTCAAATATGCCTTATATATGTCTTATATATACCTTATCTATATTATATCTATGCTTTATCTATGTTATATCTATGCTTTATCTATGTTATATCTATGCTTTATCTATGTTTCATGTATTGAACATGTGTGTATCATCTATGCGTTATCAATGAAACAACAGCGGAGTAATGGTAGAGCTGACGTGCCTCAGGGCGGAAAAAGCGCAGAGAACGGATTGATGGAGGGATGGAGGGGGGATGGAGGGGATGGAGGGATGAAGGGATGAAGGGAATGGAGGGAAAGTATGTAAGGGGGATTTTTTTCGGAAGGCGAAAGAAATCATTGGATGGGCATTCCAAAGAGCATTTATTATATTTAAAGGAGTATTGTAAGATGGTTATCGGAGGAAGCATCTACGAGAGCAGGTAGCTGGAGTGTCAACGAGAGCAGGTGGCTAGAGTGTCAACGAGAGCAAAGTGGCTGGCTGTCAACGGGAACAGCTGGAGAAGTATCTATGGGAGGAATGGGAGGTTTCTGATATTTTTCACGTACCTTTGTATAGAAACAGGAGAGTCATGTATCATCCACACACCCTATTGAAAGCCATCAGCTGGTCACTTGCGTTTCTCAGCTTGGTATGCGTCCACGCCGAGCGAGCCCGGAGAGTGGAAAGCGAATAACTATGCGGTCCTGTACGCGAAGTACATGCAGTCACGAAAGACGAAACGGGCCTGCTGATTTCGGAGCAGGACATGCGCTTCGACAAGAAAGGCCGGTTAGTCGAAGAGGAGTCGTCGTGGATAGAGATGGAAGGAACGGAGATCGTGTACCGAAGAACGAAGACCGAATACGAGATTGACGAAGAGGGTTGGATTGTCCGGACGTACAGCAACTACACGTCCGACGGGCCACTGACGGAGCGTGAGCGGTGGCTCTCATCGGAGAGCGAATACAGCATGAGCGAGGAAGGGCGCAGCGAACGGACACGGCTATACACCCCCGAGAGCACGACGTCGAGTGCCGAGGTAAGCATCCGATATGACGTGACCGGTCGGACGACGGACTCGACGTACCGCACAGCGGACGGAAAGGAGAGTACGATGCACAGAGAAACGGACGAGAGGGGCTTCACCAGGCTGCGGACAGAGACGACGGCCGAAGGGATTGTCTCACGGTTCGTGTACCGAAGGGACACGGCGGGCCGAACGGAAGAGGCTGACATCTATACGGCGAACGCGAGCAAGCCGTTTATGCGGACACGTACGACGTACGACATGCGCGGGAACGTCACATCGCTGAGCGTGAAGAACCTATTGCTGCCCAACCTACCGGTCAGCACGACGGAGCGCGACTATGACGAAATGGGGCGCATCATCAGCGAGCGTGTCCGCACGCCCGATGCTCCGGCAAGCGTGACGCACTATGCCTACGTCCTGGACAGTCAGGGAAATCCGACAGCGACCACCTCGAAGCGAGAAACGGAATCGGAGCCGCCCCTTGTCCTGATGACCACCTACGTGATCTCCTACTATTAAAAGGAAGAAGGAATCATGTTATACAACACAAACGGGGTGGCCGAGCGACAGAAGGAACACAAGCATATGTTACTAATTATCAAAGATATAGAACAAGAAACATCCCAATCAGGTCAGATTTCAGAAAAGGAAAAGTGTTAAATGGTGTTAAAAATACGTATTTTTTTATGTGTTATAGAACATCATATTAAAACGGCGATATATCTTTGCAGCGATTTAATAAAGCAATTTTGTTTAACACCTAATTTTTCTAAAACAAACAAAAATGAAGAAGGTTATTCTTTTCGCTGCTGTTGCAGCAATGGTTTCTCTCGCATCTTGCGGTGGTAACAACGAAGCTGCTCAGGATTCTGATTCTGTAGCTGTTGACACTGTAGCTGTTGACACTGTCGTTGTTGACTCTGTAGTTGCTGACTCTGTAGTTGCAGACTCTGCAAAGTAATTTTACGAGAGTAAACAAAGGCATTGGCCCGCGTCCCTAAGGGAGGCGGGCTTTTGTTTTATTCTTTTTTTTGATAAAGGCCAGAGAGCGGGGCGGGGATTTTTTCCCGCCCCGCTCCTATTCAAGAAGAAAGGCAAGTGTGGCGTCGGTTCGTTCATATCCGATTTTGTCCGTTTCGCCAAGAATCACCGCATCTATAAAAAGGAGAAGTGAGGGTAAAAAACTATTTTTGCCAGTAATGGGTTGTCCGGAAGGGACGGACCTGGAACGAATAAAAACACAACAAAACATATCGAAATGAAAATTCTGAAAACAACGATTGCCGCTTCGCTGACACTGGCGTTGGCCGCATGTGGCGGAGGGCAGCAGGGCAAGCCGAACTTCGGCGACAACGAGTACGCCGTCATAACGGTGAAGACACAGTCCGTAGATCTCGAAACGACCTATCCTGCCTCGGTGCAGGGAGTGCAGGACGTCGAGATACGTCCGAAAGTCTCCGGCTTCATCACACGCGTAAACGTCCATGAGGGGCAGCGGGTGAGCAAGGGACAGGTGCTGTTCGTGATTGACAACGAGACATACACCGCTGCGGTGAACCAGGCGAAAGCTTCGGTCAATGCCGCGAGTGCTCAGTTGGCGACGGCGCAGCTGACGTACGACAACTCGGTGAAACTGCATGAGAAGAACGTCATCGGAGACTTCGAGTTGAAATCTGCCTCGAACAGTCTGGAGACTGCAAAAGCCTCGCTGGAACAGGCAAAGGCGGGATATGCGTCGGCGCGTCAGAACCTAAGTTTCTGTTACGTCACCTCACCTGCGAACGGAGTCGTCGGCGAGTTGCCGTACGAGACGGGTGCGCTGGTAAGCGCCAGTTCGGCGCAGCCGCTGACCACGGTGAGCGACATCTCGACGGTGAGAGCCTACTTCTCGATGACAGAGAGAGACGTCATGGCGTTGCAGAAAGAATACGGTTCGAACATCGTCAGCAACTTCCCGGCAGTGAGACTGCGTCTGGCAGACGGCAGTCTCTATGAGCAGGACGGCAAGATCGTTGCCCTGTCGGGTGTCATCGATCCGAAGACCGGATCATTGCAGGCGAGGGCAGACTTTGCGAATCCGAACCGCCTACTGAAGAGCGGCAGTTCGGCGGAGATCGTCATTCCGCATCAGAATGCAACGGCGATTGTCATCCCGATGGAAGCTGTAAGCGACGTACAGGACAAGCACTTCGTCTATGTAGTGGGCAACGACAACAAGGTGAAGTACACGGAAGTGAGCGTGGATACGAACAACGACGGGACAAACTACATCATCACGTCTGGTCTGAAAGCTGGAGACCGCATTGTATCGAAGGGTATCACGACCCTGACGGACGGCATGGAGATCAAGCCATTGACACCAGAAGAGTACCAAAAGAAACTGGACGAGACCTCGAAGCTGGGAGAGGCACAGGGAGATTACGGAAAGATGAAAGAGATCTTCTCCGGGAAGAAAGACGAGAAAAAATAAAAATACAGTGCGGACACCCTTACTTGCAAAGAGAAGGGGCGTCTGCCTAAATGAAGACTGCGAACAATGAGATTAGATACATTCATCCACCGACCGGTGCTTTCGACGGTGATTTCCGTCATCCTGGTCATCCTTGGTTTTATCGGCCTATTTGGTCTGCCGGTCGAGCAATACCCGGACATAGCGCCACCTACGATCTTCGTACAGGCGTACTATCAGGGAGCGGACGCACAGACGGTCCAAAACTCGGTGCTTTCGCCCCTTGAGGAGCAGATCAACGGAGTGGAAGGCATGACCTACATGACCTCCACGGCCAGCAACGAAGGCTCAGCCATGATCCGCGTGCTCTTCGAGCAGGGATATGACGCAGACATGGCACAGGTAAACGTTCAGAACCGAGTCTCGCAAGCCTCAGCCCTGTTGCCGCAGGAAGTAACGAAAGCGGGCGTGACGGTGCAGAAGCGTCAGAACTCGACCATCCTGATGTTGATGCTCACGTCGGAAGACGGGCAGTATGACGAGTCCTTTCTTGCCAACTACGCCAACATCAACGTAATCCCTGCGATCAAGCGTGTGGCTGGTGTAGGCGAGTGCGAAGCCATGGGAGCGAAGCTGTACACGATGCGTCTATGGCTGGATCCAGCCAAGATGCAGCAATACAAGCTGATTCCGAGTGACATCACGAATGTCCTCGCGGAGCAGAACATCGAAGCGGCTCCTGGAAAGTTCGGTGAGCAGTCAGGCAACCAGTATGAATTCACGATGCGCTACACGGGTCGTCTGAAATCGCCGGAGGAATTCGGCGACATGATCATCAAGTCGACGAATGATGGTCAGACACTGCGAGTAAAAGACGTGGCGCGCACGGAGATGGGTGCGCTCTATTATGTGATCAAGTCGAACGCCAACGGGAAGCCGTCGGTCATGCTGATGATCTCTCAGACAGCGGGATCGAACGCGACGGAAGTCATCGAGGGCGTGAAAAAAGTCATGGCAGAGCAGAAAGAGATGTTCCCTCCGGGTATGAAATTTGAGTACATGCTGGACGTGTCCGAGTTCCTCTTCGCGTCGATTGAAGAAGTGGTCGAGACCCTCCTGGAGGCCTTCCTGCTTGTGTTCCTTGTTGTTTATTTCTTCCTGCAGGACTTCCGTTCGACGCTGATTCCACTGATTGCGGTTCCTGTTTCCCTGATCGGAACGTTCTTCTTCCTCTACCTGTTCGGATTCTCGCTGAACCTGCTGACACTGTCGGCATTGGTGCTGGCGATTGCGATTGTGGTGGACGATGCCATCGTGGTGGTGGAGGCGGTGCATGCGAAGCTGGACATGGGTTACAAGTCGTCGCGCACTGCGGCATCCGACGCCATGAATGAGATTTCGGGCGCCATCATCTCCATCACGCTGGTAATGGCGGCAGTATTCATTCCGGTATCTTTTCTGGGCGGAACAGCCGGTACGTTCTACCGTGAGTTCGGTGTGACAATGGCTATCTCGATCATCATCTCCGCCGTGAACGCCTTGACGCTCTCACCTGCATTGTGTGCCGTATTCCTGAAAGCGAAAGACGAGAACGGTGAGGAAAAGAAGCCAAACCGAATCGAGGGATTCCTTGAGCGCTTCCACACGTCCTTCAACGCTGCGTACGAGCGCATTCAGGAGAAGTACCGCAAGAACGTGCGTTTCTTCATTGACCACAAGGTGCTGGCCTTCGGTCTGATGCTTCTGGGCATCGTGGTGCTGGGCATCACGGGTATGACGACGAAGACGGGTCTGGTACCGGACGAAGACACCGGAACGGTCATGGTGACCATATCGACCCCTCCCGGTTCGTCGCTGGAAACGACCGACAAGGTCATGAACCAAGTGGACGAGATGCTGGCTACGAATCCAGCGATTCAGTCGCGCCAGCGAATCACGGGTTATAACCTGATTGCCGGTCAGGGTTCGAACCAAGGAACGTTCATCGTCAAGTTGAAAAACTGGAAAGACCGAAACATGGGTCAGTCATCGATGGCTGTCCTAGGCATGATCTACAAACAGACAGCCGCCATCAAGGGTGCTCAGATCCTGGCATTCCAGCCACCGATGGTAACGGGATTCTCGGCATCGAATGGTCTGAGTTTCTCGCTTCAGGACCGAACGGGAGGTTCGATTGACCAATTCACAGCCAACAGCAACAAGTTCCTGGCCGCCCTGAACAAGCGTCCTGAAATCTCGATGGCGATGACGGCATTCCGTTCGGACTATCCGCAGTACGTCATCAACGTGGACGTAGCCAAATGCAAGCAGGCGGGTATCTCACCTGCGGTTGTTCTCACCACGATGCAGGGCTATTACGGAGGTCTCTACACGTCCAACTTCAACGCCTACGGAAAACTGTATCGCGTAATGATACAATCTGATCCGAAGCTCCGCGAAGACATCAAATCTCTGAACAACGTCTATGTACGAACCGGTTCGGGCGAGATGTCCCCTGTCTCCGAATTCGTCCAGCTGACAAAAGTCTATGGTCCGCAGACGATCGGACGCTTCAACCTGTTTACATCCATCGACGTGAATGCCACTCCGGCAGAGGGATACTCGACTGGAGACGCCATCAACGCCGTCAAGGAAGTGGCCAGAGAGACCCTGCCGACGGGATACACCTATGAATTCTCCGGTCTGACCCGATCGGAGCAGGAATCATCGAACTCGACGATGCTCGTATTCGTACTGTGTCTGACGTTCGTCTACCTAATTCTATCGGCACAGTATGAGAGCTATATCCTGCCTCTCTCGGTTATCCTCTCCATTCCGTTCGGACTGGCAGGAGCGTTCCTTTTCACCAAACTGTTCGGCCACCAGAACGACATCTACATGCAGATTTCGCTTATCATGCTGATCGGTCTGTTGGCAAAGAACGCCATCCTGATTGTACAGTTTGCCCTGGAGCGCAGACGAATGGGTATGGCAATCACGTGGTCAGCGATATTGGGTTCAGCAGCCCGTCTTCGTCCTATTCTGATGACCTCGCTGGCGATGATTATCGGTCTGTTGCCGATGATGTTCGCCATGGGAGTAGGCGCCAATTCGAACAGGACACTGGGAGCAGCGACTGTGGGCGGCATGCTTATCGGCATGATATGTCAGATATTCATCGTGCCGACGCTGTTTGTCATCTTCCAATACCTGCAGGAGAGACTGCAACCTATCAAGTTCGAGAACGAAGAAAATCCGCGTACGGACACCGAACTGATCCAATACATGCAGCCATCGGATGCAAAATATACGGGTCGTGTAGATTTCGAATGATCTATTAACCATGAACAGAAAACCATTGAAAATGAAAAATATCATTCCACTATTGACCGGTCTGCTGGCGACGATACTGTTGTCAGCCTGCGCCCTCTACGGCAAATATGAGCGGCCGGAAGAGATCAATACAACAGGCATCGTGAGGGACACCTCCGCCGCCTCAGCCACGACTGCAGACACGCTGGTTGTGACGGACAAGAGTTCGTTCGGAGACATACCATGGCAACAGGTATTTACAGATCCGCAGTTGCAAGGTCTGATACAGCGGGCTCTGGTCAACAACGTGGACCTGCGCAATGCGGCGCTGAACGTCGAAATGGTTGAGAAGCAGTTGGTCGTTTCGAAACTTGCCTTCGTTCCCGGCTTCACTTTCACTCCGAACGGGGCACTGACCCAATGGAATGGGGGGACATGGAACAAAACGTATTCACTGCCAGTGAATGCGTCCTGGACCGTGGACCTGTTCGGCAACCTGCTGTCGCAAAAGCGTTCGGTTCAGATGAAACTGCTTGCCATGAAGGACTATCAGCAATCGGTACGCTGCAACATCATCGCAAGCACAGCCAACCTGTACTATACACTGCTGATGCTGGACAAGCAGCTGGAACTGGTCACGGAGATGAACACGCTGACGAAAGACACGTGGGACTACATGAAATTGCAGAAAGACCTTGGGCGCACGAAAGAGACTTCGGTGGTATCCGCCGAAGCGAACTACTATTCGGTGCAGGCTCAGGCAGCCGACCTGCGGCGTCAGATACGTGAGACGGAGAACTCGCTGTCCGTACTCCTTGGCATGCCTGCCCAGACGATACAGCGCGGCAAGATTGAGGATCAGTCCCTTCCGACCCAATTCTCGACCGGAGTCGGTCTGGCACTCCTAGACAACCGTCCGGACGTCCACGCAGCCGAGATGTCGCTTGCACAGTGCTTCTACGACGTAGAGACCGCGCGTTCGAACTTCTTCCCGAACATCACCATCTCCGGAAGTGCCGCATTCACCAACAACAGCGGAGCCGGGATTGTGAATCCTGGAAAATGGCTGCTCTCAGCGGCCGGATCGCTGACGCAACCGATCTTCCAACACGGGATGCTGACTGCCAACCTAAAAGTAGCAAAAATGCAGTACGAGCAAGCTCTGAACACCTACCAAAACACTATCTACAAAGCAGGAAGCGAGGTTTCCAACGCACTGGTGCTGTACAATACTTCGGCAGAGAAATCAGAGCTGGAGCAAAAACAGATCGATGCTCTGAGCAAATCGGTGGAATACACCAAAGACCTGCTTGCCATGGGAGGAGCATCCTATATCGAAGTCATCACCTCGCAACAGCAACTGCTGAACGCAGAGCTCTCGAAAGTAGCGGACGACTTCTACAAGATGCAGGCCATCGTGAACCTGTACTCGGCTCTAGGTGGCGGTAAAGAATAAAAGAAAATTTAAGACATCGAATCATGACAAACATAAGCAACAAAGCCGAAGTCTCGCCGAAGGCAAAAATCGGGGAACGCGTAACTATCTATCCGTTCGTCTATATCGAGGATGACGTAGAAATCGGCGATGACAGCATTATTTTCCCTTTCGTCTCTATACACTCCGGTTCGCGCATTGGTAAGCGCAATAAAATCCATAACGGTTCGGTAATCGGGTCTGTCTCGCAGGACTTCGCCTACAAAGGAGACCCATCTCAGACAATCATCGGAGACGACAATATCCTGCGGGAAAACACCGTGGTGAACCGTGCGTCGTTTGCAGACGGGAAAACTGTCATCGGCAACCGCAACTTCATTCTGGAAGGCACACACATCTCGCATGACACAGTCATCGGAGACGACTGTGTGTTCGGTTACGGAACAAAGATAGCCGGCAACTGTGAGATACACGACAAGACCATCCTGTCGGCCTCGGTACTAATCAATCCATCGGTTCGAACAGGAAAATACAGCATGGTGCTGGCCGGTTCCCGCGTATCCAAGGACGTCCCACCCTACATCGTAGCCGGCGAGAATCCCGTCCGGTACTGTGGCATAAGCGACAAGATCCTGAACGGAGCCAATATATCCAGCAAAGTCCAGACCCACATCGCCAATGCGTACCGTCTGATCTTCCATGGTCAGACATCCCTGTTTGATGCCATCAACCAAATTAAGGAGCAAGTGCCCCCATCAGAGGAAATAGACAACATCATCCGATTCCTAGAGTCGTCGCAACTCGGCATTATCACCAAGATGTAAGAATTTCACTCTTAACCCAAAGAATACGGATACAGGGAATTTTCCATATCGGAAGTTTCCCTGTATCCGTATTTGCAAATTCTGGCAGAATTGACCATCTTTACGTACAGAATGAAGAATCAAAAGCAGCTTCCCGTCTATTCGCTGACGTCGTTCTCGACGAACGACAAAGTGACGCGTCAGTTCCAAGCAGAAGTTTTCGATGCAAACCGTCATTTTGCCGTACAATACCCACATCGGCATGACTTCTTTGAAGTGTTGTACCTGTATAAGGGTTCCGGGTATCACATCATCGACTCGAACCGTTATGAAGTACATCCTCCCTGTGTATTTTTCATGTCACCCGGTCAGGCCCATAAACTCACTTTCTCCCATGACATTGAAGGGTACATCTACATTTTCACCTCGGAATTCTACCTCGTCGAGAAGAACAACCTGAATTCACTACTGGAACTCCCTTTTTTCTTCACGTTACAACACACAAATCCCCCACTGCAGATAGAACGACGAGAGGACCAGCAATTCATTGAATCTCTATTTGTCAAATCGGCAGAAGAAGCCCTGAAAAAAGATTACGACTGCCAGCTGATGCGATCACTTCTGGAACTGATACTCTCCTACCTGGCCCATCTTTATCCTAACTCGGATCCTTTGCTGACCAAAGGGAAAGGGCATCTGCTGGTAAAGCGTTTCTACCAATTAGCCGAGGAACACTACAAGAAAAACCTAAACGTAGCACAATACGCTGACCTACTGAATATTACACCAAACTACCTGACCGCGACAACCAAACGGCTCACGGGGAAATCCTCGTTACGCATTCTGAAAGAGAAACAGATTCTGGAGATCAAGCGACTGTTGTCACAGACCACGCTCGACATGCAGGAAATTGCCAATCAGATGCATTTTGAGGACCAATCTTACTTTACCAAATTCTTCAGACGGGAAACAGGGAAAACACCCCTACGCTTCAGAATGGAATCTCAGTCATCTCCTTCTGATTTATAATACGTTATTATTTTCCCTCAAAAAAAGCAAATGGATCTCTTCTGGACTTTTCATCCAACGGATGAGGAAGATCTCCGTACCTTTGTTTGCAATAAAAAGGGAAAGAAAGAGTTGAAAATTACCAAAAAAAAAGGCATAAGTATCAACATACTCTAATACATTCTTCTCATCTTTGTCCTCGAAGAAATACATCAAAACAATCATAATCATCAACTAATTATGGCAAACTATTTCAACACCCTCTCATTGAGAGGCAAACTTGAGCAGCTCGGAAAGTGCGAGTTCATGAACCGAGAAGAGTTCAAAGACGGCGTAGAAGCACTGCGCGGAAAGAAAATCGTCATCGTAGGTTGCGGAGCACAAGGTCTGAATCAAGGTCTAAACATGCGCGACTCTGGCTTGGACATTTCATATGCACTGCGCGAATCAGCCATCAAAGAGAAACGTGCATCATGGAAAAATGCAACGGAGAATGGTTTTAAGGTAGGCACATATGAGGAATTGATTCCAACGGCAGACCTAGTACTGAACCTGACGCCAGACAAACAACACTCCAATGTAGTCAAGGCCATTATGCCACTGATGAAAAAAGGAGCCGCACTCTCCTACTCTCACGGTTTCAACATCGTAGAAGTCGGAGAACAGATTCGCAAGGACATCACTGTCATCATGGTTGCACCAAAGTGTCCCGGCTCAGAAGTCCGTGCTGAGTACGTCCGCGGATTCGGAGTTCCAACCCTTCTTGCCGTTCATCCAGAAAACGACCCAGAAGGCAAGGGGTGGGCTTGGGTAAAAGCCTACGCTGCAGCAACAGGCGGACACAAGGCAGGTTGCCTACGTTCCTCCTTCGTTGCGGAAGTAAAATCCGACCTTATGGGAGAACAAACGATCCTGTGCGGCATGTTGCAAACGGGTTCGCTGTTGTGTTTCGATAAGATGGTAGAGAAGGGAATCGACCCATCGTATGCAGCCAAATTGATACAGTACGGCTGGGAGACCATCGGAGAAGCTCTGAAATGGGGCGGCGTGACGAACATGATAGACCGTCTTTCCAACCCTGCAAAGATCAAGGCCTTCAAGTTGAAGAACGAAATCAAAGACATTCTGCGTCCGCTATATCAGAAGCACATGGATGACATCATGTCCGGAGAATTCTCCAAAACCATGATGGAAGACTGGGCCAATGATGACATCAAACTGTTGACCTGGCGCGAAGAGACCGGCAAGACTGCATTTGAGCAAACTCAAGCCGGAACAATGGAAATCTCCGAACAAGAATATTTTGACAACGGAGTACTGATGGTGGCCATGGTTGCAGCCGGAGTAGAACTGGCATTCGAGACAATGACAGCCAGTGGTATCAAGCCAGAATCTGCCTATTACGAATCCCTGCATGAGGTACCATTGATTGCCAATACTATTGCCCGAAAGAAGCTCTATGAGATGAACCGCATCATCTCGGATACGGCTGAATACGGATGCTATCTCTTTGACAATGCCGCTCGTCCTATGTTGAAAGATTTCATGTCGAAAATCGACACCGATGTCATCGGAAAGAAATATGGAGAAGGCAAGGACAATTCGGTTGATAACGAAGAACTCATCGAGGTGAATGATGCCATCCGCAACCATCCTATTGAGGTTGTAGGACGCTTCCTTCGCAGTAAGATGACAGAGATGAAAAAGATCCATACAGGGAAATAAAAAGTGCTATAACTTTCCAAGAGCAATCAAAGCCGGACAATCTTCTTGTTTGTCCGGCTTTGATTCATTTAACTAAAACAGAAGAGAACGAATAAAAAAATGTCATAAGCAACAGCAGAAACAAGACCCAGGATAATGTATCTTTGCAAAAGAGAATACAGAAAAGATGCAGGATCATATCTTCTATACACCAGACATTGAGATAGGAACAAAATCGTATATACTTCCAGAAGAAGAATCGAAACACTGCATCAAGGTATTACGCATGGATACAAAAGACCGTCTTACACTGGTAGACGGCAGAGGCAACGCGTTCGAAGCGGCCATCAGCAACCCACATGCCAAACATTGTGAAGTTGAAATAAAGCATATTGAAAGTGAGGTACAGAAGAGAGACTACCGACTTCACATCGCCTTAGCTCCCACAAAACTCAACGAAAGAACCGAATGGTTTCTGGAAAAATGTACGGAGATTGGTATTGATGAGATTACACCACTATTGTGTCGTCACTCAGAGCGCAAGGAACTGAAAACGGAGCGTATGATGAAAATCATCATTGCAGCGATGAAACAGTCACACAAAGCATTCCTGCCTCATCTAAACGAAATGACACCATTGAAGCATCTCCTGTTAAATGCGACGGAAACGCAGCGCTATATCTGTCACTGTGGAGATGGATCAAAGATTCCTCTAAAATCAGCTCTCCCACATACGGACACTTTGATACTGATCGGACCAGAAGGAGACTTCGACAAAGAAGAAATTGAATTGGCGGAGCAAAACGGCTTTAGAGCCGCCTCATTAGGGGAAAGCCGTCTCCGCACAGAAACTGCAGGAATCGTCGCCTGTCACACTATCCATCTAATCAACTCCTGACACAGTCGAGTCATGCCATCAGAGTGGAGAGTATAAAAAATCTGAGAGTTCCCCAAATGATTTTTCAACTTCCTAAGTTTGGCTCTCGGCGTGCTCTTTATCTGTATTGGGAATCTATCACCTGATGACTTGAAAACACAATGTCGTGGCTTTCGAACAAACGTTGAAACACAGAGATGCTATTGTCCTGTTCGCCATTTGACTTCAACACATATGCCTCCACTTCTACCGAACCAAGTCCTGTCAAACGAGAAAGTTGACGATGCCATTCTGGTATATAATCAGATGATATCGGACTAATTCCCTTGACAGGAACGTCGTTAACAAAGTCAGAAATAAGAACTATTTTTTTGTTTATCGCAGAGGACAATTCCATGTATTGCAACAAAGCAGTAAGCATCTCTCCAAGATCTGTATTGGAAAGCAGCGTACCATTCCCTTCATATATTTTTTCGATGATTAGATTCAGTTCTGCCCGGAAAACAGGCGAAATCTGTCCACACTCTTCTTCTCGGATTTTTGTGTATGTTCCAAATCGGACTATGGAAACCTTATCACCGTCCTGCATGGAATCAACCTGTTTACGCAATACAGGTTTGACGAAATCTGCATAACGATACATCGACCCGGAAACATCTACTACAAGATAACATTCTGCAGGTTTAGAGGGCCTATTATCAGCCAAAGATAGAGATGTAAAAAACGAGAAAAAAAAGACCGATATGAGAACTGAACGTGTGAACACCGATCGCTATCTGTGATTGTCAATGAATAAACAAATCTCTCGCCCTAGGGGTAAGATACGAAACGGCATCAATAATAGGTACCGTAATCTTCTCATCGGCATTTTTCCCTTTCAGAAATACAATTTCCGTCGGCGTAAAGAGAACAGTACGTGGACTGGCATTCCGGCGCCGCGCATCCAGAGCTTCCTTCTCGACCCCGAACAATGCCTTTATACCTTCGTCTGTCAATAATTCTGAAAGCATCAGTTCTTTATCATTTTCCAAATCATAATTCAAGGCATACACTGGATAGTCGTCATATTTCGGTTGTTCCTGATCGCATAGTCGATAATCTTGATATGTAAAACTGATGAATCTTCCCCTTATATATCCCTGAGGTTTCAGTTCTTTGTGTGCTTTCCACGTCAGAGTATCTCCTATCCTACGCTGACCTTTCATATCAGGCATATGCTCCATCGGTTCTCCAAGATTATTCTTCCACTGATTCAGAGCCTCTTTCACATCGTTTGTTTCTTTAGCATCACGAAACAAGATATTGATAATCTTTAATTGCAACTTTTCAGTACTAATACCCTCGATTTTCTCTGGCAAATCAATATTGAAAGACATATTTGTAAACGTCTTCAGACTACCTGTCTGTTCCAGGAATATTCCCGTTTCTTCTAAATGAGTATATTCAGGGAGTTGCTCCATCGCAAGATCGGACTTTTGCCCAATCGTATCCGCTGATAGTGAATCCATAGCATGAGGACGGGCCATTCGATCCTCACGCCCCAGAAGCGAAAATAAACAAAAAACAAGCAAGAGAAGCAAGAGAACAATTAAGAGAATCGTTCCAATCCCAATTCGAGTCTTTCCAGGATTATTATTCTGCTCCTCTGATTTATCTCTTTGCTTTGTGGAATAAACTTTAGCTTCTCTTTGTTTTATTGATTCCGAGATTGTACTCTTGTCAGGATTTCCTGAGACAGTTTCTTCCTTACCTTCTGATTTTGATGAGGAGGTTTCTTCTTTTTGCTCTGTTTTTCCCAACGTGACACTCATTGGTCTCTTCTTCAATGGTTGCCACTTCCCACAAGAGTTGCAGAATTGTGATCCTGGTCGCAAATCTGTTCCACAAAAGCTACATTTCATATACGTTTGCTTTATTTACCTTTCCCAAAGGTACGTTTAATCTTAAACTCCTGCAATCAGTCCGTATCACTTCTTTCATATTGACGCTCTTCATTCCGGAATGAGTCATCATCCAACTGTTCATTTTCCCCGTCTTGTGCTATTTCTTTCATTTCCGACTCTGAATCCTCTCCTAAACTCATCATGAGATAAACACCGAACTGATTTCGATAGACAACACAAGAAACTCGATCTCCAAAACGATAGACTATTGCGTTTTCACCTTGATTCTCAATATGTTCAACTCCATGAAGATGCGAAATGTAGCGATTGAGGGCTTCAAAAATCTCGTTTCTCTTTCGGTAGAAAATACCTGTTTCATCAAAACGCACCTCAAAATAATCAGGCGTCATATCAGTGAACGTACCATCCGGATACCCAACCTGATCACTGAAATCCACAACAATCGTTACAGCTCCTTTTCCCAATGATTTGACATATCGAATATCATAGAGATCAGTATAGTTACTGGCATCAGTATCTCCAGACTTCAAAGCCACTTCTGATGCTGGAGAATCAAACGTCAACCCATCCAGACCTCGAGATGACACTAAAAGCTGCGATATCAAATAATCGAGATCGATCTGCTCATTATAAATCCAACAATCAGCCAAATTGAATGACCCAAGACTATAATACTCCTTGTTGACCCGTCCTTCTGTATTAAGCAAGCCCCACTGTCCCATTCCTGTGGATACAACAGCGACCTCGTCTCCTGTCGAATAAAAAGGGTGGTACTCATTTTTATATTCTAGAACATCGAAAAACTCAGCATTCCCCTTCTCTCTTCCATTTATATCTATCAGATGATAACGTCCAGTTGCATCAATCCGCCAAATACGATCCTCCATGCTTGCAAAATGAAAGTTCTGTCCCGTTACAGACAAAATCGTTTCCCCCTTGACGTTCAGAAGAGACTGATGATCCTTCGTCTTTACAATAACCATCTCGCCTTGAAAATCCACCAAATCACCGTCTCCAACTCGTATTTCGTATCCCGCCTGGTTGAGCAGTGCCCATTTTTTTACGTTAGAATCCCGCAGATACATTACCGCAAGAGAAGCATCCTTATAATAAGGTGCGTGAGAAAATCCTTCCTTCATAATGCGAGAAAAGACTTCTGTTCCGAACTTATCCAACACAACCATCTTATTGGAAGAATGAGCTATTAAACGTCCATCATGACATGGATAGAGAACATCATAGTTCGGCTGAATTATCAACTGTCCCGTTGTATCTACCGCTCCAAACTGATGATTGTCAAGTTCAATTACTGCTAGACCTTCTGAAAAATTAGATATTCGCAGAACCTGTCTACCTGCCAATTTGTCAATCTGATGCAAGACTCTTCCATTACGGTCTATTATTTCAATACAATGATTCGGTCGAACAACTGGAGCAACATCCATAAAAAAGAGAGCCGCATAGCGATAGGACGACTGTCCAACACGCTCTGGTTTAGAAGAGTCAATTGAATATAAATCCCAAAGGCCGTCTTTATTTTTAACGTAAAAACGATTGTTGACCACAACAGTCGGTTCGTTATCAAAACACCCCTCGAAAAGCAAACTTCCATCTATACCGACCATTCCCCATTTGCCATTCTCCGTTCTCAAAAAAGGAAGATGACTGATATTACCAGTGGAAAAGAAATCAAAACCATTAACAATTTCATCATATTTGAAGTAACCTATTAGTCCAGCCGCCATCAATGCCAATCCACCGACTATGCTGACAATTCCACGTTTACCAAACAACATGCTCATGGTTTATTTCAAGAGTAGCGAAACAACGCTAACAGGATTTGCAAAGTTACTCATTATTTGATTCTCAGCAATGTTTTCATGGAACACACTGGATAGAATAACAGATACTAAGAGGTTTACTTTAGGTAGCACCTTGCAAGAAAGATTCCATTGCTGTACCTTTATCGGAAAAACAGAAAAATGACTTGCGACATATTACTTACAGACGAAGAACTGAGACTATCCTCACAAAGCGGAAGTTGGGACTTTCTACATACATTCATTCTCGCATATCAAAATGCCATAGATAATGAGTTAACAATCGAAAACATGAATAAATTGAATGGATGGCAAAATGTCCTTATGGCTTTTGGTGTTTTTAGATCTGAAGTTCGAAGCGGAGGTTTTGTCCAGCTCATCTACAACGGATATGGACCATACATCTTTGAAAACCCCTTTGCTTCTGCACTTCGCAAGATGGGAGCCCAAAAACTGTCTAAACTCATTTACAAGGCCAAACGCATCTATGATGTCCGAAAAAAAGACTTGGAAATGGAAGTTGAAGAAGAAGAACTATGCGAGATATATTCGAACTTTGAAGAATTTGACCCTTTGGACGATCTCTACATCGAAATTGAGCAGGAATCCATTGATATTATTGCTCAGTATGTGGACGAACACATAAACTATTTTGCATCTGTCTTAAAAGGACCGTCCTTATAAAACGTCAGAACGGCATAAAATGTTTCCCAGTCGTATTATTTTGAGCGATGGTTTACCTACCAACAACAATCTCTCTTTTTTTATACACGTTAACCTTTTGAAGGAAATACTCGTGCACACGAGTGTCATCAGTCAATTCTGGATGAAAAGCAGTCGCCAAAAGATTACCTTGTTCCACCATCAAGATTTTTCCATCCAGTTCCAAGAGAGATCTCGCCTCTCCTTCTATCTTGTCAATATAAGGTGCCCGAATAAATACTGTTGGGAACGGAGTTTCGCCAAGTACATCGATAGGCATATTCGCTTCGAAACTCGCCAACTGACGTCCAAAAGCATTGCGTTCAACAAAGGTATCCATCAGTCCCAAACGTAACTGTTCGCTTCCGTTGATATGTTTTGACAGCAAAATCAGTCCAGTACAGGTACCAAATATCGGGAAACCCTTACGACCCATTTCTCTTATAGGTTCCAAAAGCTGATAAAAGTCCAGCAATTTTCCTACCGCCGTACTTTCTCCTCCTGGCAAAACCAACCCATCTAACCCATCTAAATCATTTGGATCTAAAACGTCACAAACGTCTACTCCCAATCTACGCAACATGTCTGCATGTTCACTGACCGCACCTTGCAGTGCCAATACTCCGATTTTCGTCATACCTTGTTTTCTATCATAGCAAATGCGGGATACTCGGTAGAGAAATCCCGCATTATTTTATTTCAATCGCTTTTATAGTCGGTTACCAACCACGTCCTGCAATCTTATCTGTTTCTTCCATCTGAGCTACGCTTTGACCACGCATAGCATCTCCCAACCCTTTAGACACCTCTGCAACAAGCTGATAATCCGAGTAATGAGCCGTGGCTTGAACAATAGCTTTAGCTCGTTTAGCAGGATTAGAGCTTTTAAAGATGCCCGAACCAACAAATACGCCGTCACAACCGAGCGTCATCATTAATGCTGCATCAGCAGGTGTAGCAATACCTCCCGCAGCAAAATTTACCACTGGCAAACGTTTGAGTTCCTTTACCTGCTTGACTAATTCATAAGGAGCTCCTAATTCCTTGGCGATGGTCATCAGCTCCATATCACTTGCCTCAACAACACGTTGTATATCTTCATTTACCTGACGAATGTGCTTCACTGCTTCAACAACGTCTCCAGTTCCAGCCTCCCCTTTTGTTCTGATCATTGCCGCTCCTTCACCTATTCGGCGAAGAGCTTCCCCTAGATTTCGGGCTCCGCATACGAACGGCACCTTAAAATCATTCTTGAATATATGATACTTATTATCTGCAGGTGTAAGCACCTCACTCTCATCAATATAATCTATATCCAAGGCCTCCAAAACACGTGCTTCAACGATATGACCAATACGTGCCTTTGCCATCACAGGAATAGTTACTGCATTCTGAATACCGATAATCATTTCCGGATCTGACATTCGTGCCACTCCACCCTCCTTACGAATATCAGAAGGGACTCGTTCGAGAGCCATAACAGCTACTGCACCAGCATCCTCTGCAATCTTTGCCTGTTCTGGATTTACCACATCCATGATAACTCCGCCTTTCAACATCTCCGCTAAACCCGCTTTCACTTTAAATGTTCCCGTTGACTTTTCAATATTTTCAGCCATTTTCTTGTTTTTTTTCTATATTACTCTTATTTTCTTTTTCGACATTTTCTCTTTCTATCATGCGAAAAACTTTGCAAAAGTAGCATTTTCCAACTTATTCACCAATACCTTTTTTATGGTATTTTCATCTTCAGCTTTTTTGAGTTGGAATAGATATTCTCAATAGCAAAATGTATTTTATCTCTAAAGAAATGTTTTTGGCACTGATTTTGATTTTAGGACTCTGCATAAAAAATGCTTTTTGCTATATTTGCATATCTTTAAACAAAGAAAAAGAAAACCTAAGTCTAACTTAATAAAACACAACCAAACAAAATGAAGAAATCTCTTTTAATCCTCACTTCGTTTTTATGTTTTGGAGCCTTTCTCCAAGCACAGATAACCAAAACAATGTCAGTCGTTCCTGGTGGATTGTTCAAGGCTTTGACCTATGATGAGCGCTCCAATACGACACACCTCATCCTGACAGGTTCCATGGATGCTCGCGATTTCAAAACAATCCGCGACAATATGCCAAAACTCGAAATTCTGGACATATCCAAGGTCAACATCGCCGCATACGAAGGTACTGAAGGTTCTGAACAGACTGACAAAGGACGACCTGTAAAAGCAAAATATGCAGAAAAAACAATCCCTCAATATGCATTCTTCAAGAATGGTAACGGATCCGGAAAACGTACCATCAAGAATGTTATTTATCCAAAAAATCTGATAGGAGTAGGAGAACGTGCTTTCTATGCTTGTTATAATCTTTCAGAGGTGACGATTCCTGCATCAGTCGTTTCTCTTGAATCTGAGGCATACTACAACTGCAAAGCACTTGCTTCTATTTCAGTACTTAGCGCCAATCCTGTTCCTACAATGGGGAAAGGAGTGTTCTATGCTGTGGATCCTGCATCCTGCATCCTGCACGTAAAGGAAGGGTCTAAAACCGCATTCCAAGGAGCAAAACAATGGAATGACTTTATGACCATCGAGGAAGATGTAAAAGAAGCTCAATAAGATTAATAATTTGATCACATCAAAAAAATCCCGCTAAAAGCGGGATTTTTTTTCTAATCTAAAAGATATTGGCTTTTATTCTTCGGAAGAATTCCTGAATCATTGATTTTGTTGGCTTTACATTTTCAGACTCTCGAAGACGTTCTACCAATTTCGCTTCTTCCTTTGATAGATGTTCTGGAATATAAACCCCAACATTCACGTATAGATCTCCTCTTCCATAACCATTGACACTCGGCAATCCTTTCGACTTTAGACGCAATTTCTTTCCTGGTTGCGTTCCTGGCGCTATTTTCACTTTGACAGCACCCTCCAGTGTCGGGACTTCCACACTGCCTCCGAGTATAGCAGTCGGCACATCCAGCAGAAGATTGTATATCAAATCATTCTCATCACGTATGAGCTCTGGATGTGCTTCTTCTTCAATAACCACCAACAAATCTCCGTTAACACCTCCATGGCGAGCTGCATTGCCTTTTCCACTTACATTCAATTGCATGCCCTCTGAAACTCCGGCTGGAATCTTGAACGATATTTCCTCCTCTCCTCGCACAACTCCTTCTCCATTGCAATGAGGGCATTTGTTCTTTATCGTCTTGCCTTCTCCTCCACACGTTGGACACACCGACTGAGTCTGCATACGACCTAGAATCGTCTGTTGTATGCGTGTAACGTAACCGCTTCCATGACAGGTAGAGCATGTTTCCGTTCCACTGCCTTCTGCTGCACCACTACCATGACAATGGTCACAGGCAACATATTTCTTTACCTTAATCTTTTTTTCAACTCCGTTTAGGATGTCGTTTAAAGTCAGACGAACTTTAACCCTTAGATCTGCTCCTCGGTTTACTCGTTGACCTCGACTACCACCCCGACTACCTCCAAAGAAATCGCCAAAGCCGCCGCCAAAGCCACCATTGAATATATCCCCGAAGTGTTCAAAGATATCCTGCATACTGCCACTCCATTGTGCGCCGCCTCCTGCTGCGCCGTCAACTCCAGCATGTCCAAACTGGTCATAGCGCTGACGCTTCTGTGGGTTGCTGAGTACCTCATACGCTTCCGCAGCCTCCTTGAACTTTTCCTCAGCTTCCTTATCCCCCGGATTACGATCTGGGTGATATTGGATCGCCTTTTTACGATAAGCTTTCTTTATTTCATCGGCCGAGGCTGTCTTATCTACACCTAAAACCTCATAATAATCTCGCTTTGCCATTATTCAGTTCCTTTCTGAATCGTATCTTTGTTTGATTGTCACTGAGCAACGACCACCTTGGCATATCGTATTACCTTTTCTTTCAGAGTGTATCCTTTTTGAACACAATCCATGACCTTGCCCTTCTGCTCTTCCGTCGATGCCGGTATCATCGTGATCGCCTCATGATAGTCAGTATTAAAATCTTGATTCAATGTTTCTATTTCTTTCACACCATTCTGCTCCAGAAATTTTACAAATTTATCATAAATCAATTTCACCCCTTCCTTGACTGAGGCAATATCCTCAGTCTTCTCTGCTGCTTCTATCCCGCGCTCGAAATCATCTACCAGAGGCAAAATATTTTTTAAAATGTTCTCACCGGCACTTTCCAGAAGTTCTGCTTTTTCTCTTATTGTTCGCTTCCGGTAATTTTCGTATTCTGCCAGCGTACGTAAATAGGAATCATTTAGCTCATCATACTTTTCTTTCCACTCGTCCTTTTCCGTCGTTCCTGCTCCGGATTCTGGCATTTCCTGTGCTCCTGTCTCTTCCGACGCTGCGACCGTCTGTTCTGCTTGGGACTCCGTCTGTTCCTTAGAATCCTGCTGTTCTTTGTTACTTTTTTCTGCCATATTCTTATTTGATTTTCTTTTTCGATTGAATATTCTCATTTTTTCTCGTGTTTCTTCTCAAATTCTCTGCCAAGCAAACTTTACTGACAGAATGTCAGCACACATAGAACCCTATCTGTTTTTTTCTGACTTTCTTGCTTTCTCGCCCTGTCTGTAACGATTCCTACACTGTCGCAACCAACTACAGAATTTTGAGAGATTTTCGTCATACCCGCGCATTGGACCTAATAAATTTCCATCATTGTCTATTACCACATATAGAGGTTGCGCATTGGCTCCGAACTTATGTCGCTCCAACCAACTCCATCGTTCTCCTTCTGTCTCCAATCCAACCCAAGTTCCGTTTTCTTTTACTTTCTCCATTTTCCCCAATTTCTGACGATCATCTACATAAAGACGGATGACAACCATTTCTTCTAATAAGCTTTTCACTTCCGGTTCCTCCAATACCGCTGCTTCCATCTTCCGGCAATTAACACATCCCCATCCCGTAAAATCAACAAAAACAGGAACTCCCTTCCGTCGTGCCTCTCTCATTCCAGCTTCATAGTCCGACCAGACTTCTGTCGATTTCTCGGGAGGCAGAAATGCACTGGCTTCTTTCAGCCTGTTTCCAAACAATCCGCTCGACATATAGAAGCCGAAGAGCATACCCACCAAAACAAAAAACATATTCAACCATCGGGGCATCTTCCCTTTCAGAAGAACATACAACGCCATAGTAAAACCAAGCAAAGCCCATATGATAATAAACAACCATCTGGGTAGGATTCCCCATCCCATCACCATGTCCGCAACACTCAGAAACTTCAATGCCATTGCCAATTCCAGGAAGGCAAGTATTACCTTCACCGTCTCCATCCAGCCTCCACTCTTGGGAAGACGTTTCAAAAAATCAGGGAATAGCGCACACAAACCGAATGGCATAGCCAATGCCAATGCAAAACCAAACATACCTACTAAAGGGGAAAGAAATCCCGATGACGAAGCTGTTGCCGCCTCCACCAACAATGAACCGACGATGGGGCCAGTACAGGAAAAACTGACTATAACCAGTACCAAAGCCATCAACTGTATACTGAGGAATCCTTTTGTCTTTTCGGCTTGATGGTTCAATGCCGTACTCCAGCTTCCTGGCAACTGTATCTCAAACAGGCCGAAAAACGATAGCGCAAAGACGACAAATAGGACAAAGAACAGTATATTTACCCAAGCATTCGTAGCTACCGTATTCAATGCATCTGCTCCGAATAATAACGCAACAATCAATCCCAAACCTACATAAACGACAACAATCGAAAGAGCATAGAGCACCGCATCACGAACTCCGCTTCGCCTTGACGCTCCTCTTTTCAGGAAAAAACTGACCGTCATCGGCAAAATAGGCCACACACAAGGAGTTAGTAAGGCTAACAAGCCTCCCAGAATTCCAGAGAGAAATAACAGCCATAGCGAACGGCGATTCGTTCCGAAGCCCGATAGATTACCCTCATTCCCTGTCTCTCCTGTCCATGTGGTTGGACTCCACCAATCTTCTTTGGGACCTGCTTCGTCCGATACTCCTTCTTTTTCCAGCAAGGTGTCACTCATTTCGGTTTCTGACCTTGCTTCGGCCGCTTCAGATCTGTGTTCTTTTCCCTTGAACTCGAAGTTTTTTTTCTCCGGAGGCAGACAACTTTGATCATCGCAGCACATGTATCGGACATATCCCTTCACCATCCACACCCCGTCCTTCTCTGGTACTATGCGTTGACGAACCGATAAGGCATGCTCATACCATTGCAAATCCATGTCAAATGTCTCGTCATGCCGTGTTATTTCCTTTCCATCTACATGTATTCCGCCTGATAGTCGAGCGCCCTCCACTTCCGTCAATACGACTTCCATCGCAATGGGACCTCCATCGGGAATTTTCATGCCATAGACGTGCCATCCGTCTTGAATAGTCGCTGACAACTCCAGCGTTACTCCTTTTTCTTCTGTCTGCTGAACCTGCCTCCATTCTACAGGTTGAAGAATCTCTCCGCTGACTGCAACAGAAAGGATAAATAAGAACAGTATGGCAAAGGGCTTTCTCATGTTCATGTTTCGATACGATGACGGTTACTGATTATTGAGAAGCAGTTTGACGCTCAGTCCGAAGTTGTGATTCGAAGTCGGATAGGAGGAACTGATGAGCGGCTCATTGCTCTCCCAGTCGTAATAGAGTTTGAGGTTAAGCCGCGATGAGAATACATAATCGGCTGAGAAGTTGACCGAATAGGTCTTCTCCCCAGATGTCACCTGAGGAATAGACTCATCATCCAATTTCCGTATCAACGCAGAGGTGTTTTTCATTGAGAAGTCAAGACGAAGATTCAGATCGTTGTTCACTTTCTGTTCTTTGTCATTCTTCAGACGAAGTATCACGTCAAAGTCTGAAAGACGGTATCCTACCCCGAAGACTATCTCCTTATTTCCGCTCTCCACCATCTGACCCGATGCGATGTTGAGCGTCTGCGTTCGTCCTTTTCGATATTCTGCCGTGAGCGTCAGACTGTTTTTGAGTGTGGCGTCCAAACGTATCAGAGGAGAAAAGTTCTCCGTGATGGATACTGCAGCAATGTCATACTGCGAACTTGGGATCGGCATTCCCGTTGTCACGTCTGCCACATACCCGAAGTCGCCGTCCATTCCTATGAAGTTAGAATAGGACGCAAAACTGCCGATATTGTATTTGCACACATAGGCATGCGTCAGCGCAATGCGTTTGAAATGGTCTTTCATCCATGGTAATTTCGAAAGACCGTCATACGAAACTCGCCAGTTTGGCAACATACTGAGGAAGCCAGGTATAATTTCCGATTCGTTCCACGAACGACCCGTGTACGCTTCCATGAAACTCGGAATAAGCACTTCAGCCGAGTTAGCAGAGAAGGTTGCGACACTTGGATCGAACTCACGACCTACAAGGGCCAGGGCTTCCGAATTCTCTGCCATGAAAGAACCTGCTGGGTAATGCGTACCGATGTATTTGCGTTCAAGACGGGACTGATACTTGGCTCGGTTCGCCTTGAAACGCTCGAAGGTCGGGCTATGGTAGTTGTTGGATACGTTACCAGTCGACGTAAACAGGCTTTTCAGGGCAATGGTCGTCATCGAGAACGAACCCGAGAAGGTCCGTGGCATTCCCGCATATTGGTATTGGATGGAGGTATTGGTTGCGTAATTGCGCGATGCGGCAAGGTCTATACGGAATCCCGAAACAGGCTCCAGAGACATTCGTAGCGTCAGGTCTTGGGTGTATGTCTTGTTGACTGCGCCGACCGTCGAATCTCGACACAACCAACCTTTCTCCCAGGCATTACGTACAAAACCAGGCTCTTGATAACCCAAAGAGAATAACGCTCCTGGTGCGCCGTCATCCTGCCCGAAGAGTCCGCCGGCTGGCATGAATCCGCTCATGGACGTACCGTTGCTCTGCGTATAGGAGAACGACGCATTGCGGACCATCATCAGGAATCGGGCCGCACCCTGTACGACAGCCCCCATTCCTTCTGGTTGCGCATTCATGTTCTTTCCATCCACGCTCACGATCAGTTCCGCATCCTGCTGAGGGATGATCTCGACCGTGTTACGGTCCAGTACATCATATTTGAGTTTTACGGACTGACTGTCGGATGTCATTGCGGTGACCTTGACACGTGTTGTGTTCAGACGGTGTGAGAATTTCTTTTTCTGACCCTTCTTTAGCGTCATTTTCTGGGTCTTGACGAGCGGTTTTTCTTCTGTCTTCTTCTTATTGGTCTTGCCGCGTGAGGAATAACGCTGGTTGGCTCGCTTCAGATACGGCACTTTATTGTACAGTTGCTCGAAGTTGAACCGACCGTCCCACTGCAACGTTCCGAGCGAGGTCACTTCGTTTCCTAACGATGAGTTATGCCGACCGGCTGCCTCATCTTCTTCTGTCAGAGCACCACGATCCCACGTATAGTTACCCGTGTAGTTAAGTGAGGAGGTGATCCAGCTGAAGATAGGTATCTTGTTCAACGGGGATGTATAGTTGGCGGTGACGTGTTGTTGGTATGATAACGGAGAACCGCCGTTGAGAAGGCTTCGCATGACGGTGTCTCGCCAGTTGTCCCATTCGTCAGGGAATAACTCCTTGTTCACCGGCGAATATTTCGTTTCGTCTATCTGTGCATTGGATGTGGCAGAGAACGACAGTTTCAGGTCTTTTATCAGATCCCACTTGACGTCCAGACTGCGGTTCCACATGAAGTCTTTGCTCACCGATAGTAAAGCATTGTTCGGATCATGGTAGTCGATCTCCGGATTATTCAGGTTTCGTTGTTGCTCTTCTTCGTACGCTCTCGCAAGCGTGGTGTTGAAATTTACCGATGACGGTACCAGGTTAAAGCCCAACTCGCGGACGATTCGCCAGTTCTGACCCTTCAGTGCCTTGACGTTTTTGAACGGTTCCCATGTCTTCACGCTTGGGGCATACTGATATAGCAGCGTTCCCTTGTAGTCCTTTCGGATTGACCGTTCCACGTCCGGATTATGTTCGTTCGATTCCGTGTAGGAATACGATACGGAGAAATTGGCAGGGTCGTACGGCATCGGATTTTTGCTCTTCAGGTCCACACGCATGTTCGTTACGTTGAAAGAACGGGTAGTGAAGACCGTCTGTGCCAGGTTTTCCAACGAGTCTCTCTCATGCGATGTCTCCAGCGTTTCGAGGCTTTCTTTCAGCAACAGGTCCGTATTGGTCGGGTCATATTTGGGTTTCGTTACTTCTTTTCCGTAAGCATAATATACCGGTATATGTACCTTTGCTTTTTCCGGGAACAGTTTGCCGAGTTCCGCGGACGTAGAGATATTCAGTTGCGTATAGTCATCCTGACGTCGGTCCTGTACGTTGTCCTCTATTCCTCCGAAGCCTGCTGTCTCTACTCTTCCGGCTACGTTGACAGAGGCAAAGTCCGAGAGGTTCAGCGTCGCATTGGCTAATGCCGCATAGCCGCCCTCCTCGTCGAATCCTTTCATGCGGAGTTCATTCAGCCATATCTCGGCCGACTTGACGGACGACGAGCGGTTCCGGACTCCAATCATGATGTTTTCTATATCGCCCAGTGTCGGATTTCCTTTTACGGTCACTTTGTTGCGCGGAGCATTTGGGTCATATTCCGAGTATTCGTCTTTGAGCGAGACTCCGCTTCCCGACTGCCGGCGTGCCCTGTTTCTGTTTTTCTTGACGTCAGTCAGTACCGAGAACGGGAAGTCCATCTTGTTTTCTCTCGGCCACACAATCTCACGATCCGAGGAACTCTCAGAGAGACTGTAGGTGCCTGCCGGGGTCAGCGTCAACGGTACTTCATATTCGTAGTAGTTTTCTACCAGGTCCGATCCCAAACGCACGAAATAAGTCAGATCACTCCCTTTCAGGTCCGTCACGTCGTCAATGAATTTTTCTGCATGGGCATAGAACTGGAGACGCTTATACGGACGCATGTCCATTTCCGTCGTCTTGTACACCGCACGGGCATCTCCGGGAGAGAGATCCGTGATGCGCATCATCAACGACTGCTCGTTTTCCTGACGTATCTGCGTCTGCGACGGATCCTGTTCGCGCTCTACTCCTGGCGGCAGAACGTAGTTCACAGGAGTTTTCGAGGAGTTCTCTTCGATATTGACGACGCTGATTTCAGTCTGAGTGGAAGCGGTGATTGGCGGATATGCCGGGTCGTAGAGGTCCTTGCTTACCGTGCGCCAGTCACTACGCGCCAGTTCCAGCGATCCGAAACGCAGATGCGTCTCCTCCGTGAAGTCCGTCAGATACATACGCATGAAACGGATGGAATTCAGATTCACGGACCCGTATTTCTCCGAATATTCCGAAACCGGAATACGGAAATGATACCAGGACACCATGGAGGTCGTTCCGTCCTTCAGCCCAACACGGACGTTCAGCTTGTCACTGATAAAGTTTCGACCGACAACCATGTCCGCAGGACGCAGACTCACTTTGTATTCAAAGTATTTCTCATACTCGTTCATGTTGTTGTCCTGATTGATATCCTCTACGTCTGGCAGGTTGGTAGCCGATGTCGAGTAGTTGTCAGCACCGGCCGATACCGGCGAGTTACCTTCTGTTCCATTATAGTGTTTGTAACGGTCGAGAATCGAAGTCTGAGCCGCATTGTAGTCATCGCCCTGATAGTAATGGTAACGGTCACCGGCAGGGTCGTTGAATGGGGAGAACGGGTCGTTGCGCAACGAATCGACATACTGCGCTCCGATTTTCGTTTCCCACGTAGACAGATAGTCCTTGTACGTCTTGAAGGTGAATTCTTCTTCATTGCGCAGACCATCTAGGCCGATATCCTGATTCGTGCGCGCGGACTTGTCATTGTCAAAGGCATTTACCACCGACTGCGTCTTCGAGACACGACCCCATACTGTCGAGTCGGTATACGTAATGTCTCCCGTCGGAGACAAGCCGTTCTCAAACGATTTCTTCCCATCTCGCAACACGTCTTCGCTCAGTTCGCCCAGGTTGATGTAGAGGTCTCCGCCCGATGCCTGCGGATTATAGATGAAAGGGTCCAACAACCAGAATTCAACGTATTCCACGTTCGCACTCTTGAAGTCGGTGACGTCCATCTTACGCATGATTCCACCCCATCGTGAGGATGGCTTCCTCAGACTTCCGTCGGCGTTGATATTGTCAGTGTCCAGGTTATAGGGACCACGCTCCGTAGGGTAATAGGCTAGGTTCAGCACCGTGAGCGTATTGGTCTGACCCGCAATAGGCTCGCGGTTCGGGAAGATTTCCTGCTCCGAGATTTCGCGCACCCAGTGACTGCTCTGTTGCTTGTCATCTCGTTGGATATAGGATGGAGTCGTGGACGTACTGCGTGTGAAGATAGGGTCTATGGTGTACCAGGCAAGCAACGCACGACCCTTTCCGTATTCTATATCGTCCGAGAGGTTTCCTGCCGCAAAACGCCCCTGTGGCGTACTTGCGAGATGCCAGGCGTAGGGATATAGCACGTTCAACGTCGTTCTGCTGCCTTCGAAGTCGTCTATATACGCATACCCTGCATCCCCGACTGCTTTCTGATGACCCGGCAATAGCTGTGCGAATTCTCCGTTTATCGTGAAAGACGATGGCGCTTTCAGAGACAGCAACGGGAGTTTGTCCAGCCAGTTCGTCAACTGCTGACTCTGATGCGTGTATGCAAAGTTGAGTCCCCAGATGGTGTTCGAGATTGGCTCATCGCCCATGGCCACTTTAGTTGTCAACGGCTTTTCACTCAGATGCATCAGCGTTCCCCCCACTGAGAAGTCTTTCGAGAAGGCATATTCCATGTGCGTTCCTATCAGCGTCTTTCGCTGCATCGAGAACATGCTCTGGTTTTCCAGCGATACGTCTATCTGAGTGCCACTCTCCAGCAGCGACTCGTTCAATATCGTCACTGTTCCCATTGAGTAGTCCACCGTATAGTCCACGTTCTCCGTAAGGGTCATGCCTCCCGCCGTTACAGAGACGCTTCCCTTCGGTATATTCATGGCGCCGAGGCGGATTTCCGCATTGCTCGAGGCCCTATACTCTCCTCGAATAATGAACTTATCCTTCTCGCTGTACTCCTCAGCATCCGTCTTGGTCTTGGTATAGAGTTCCTTGTAGGCGTATTTCGAACCCGCCGACCCCGCCTTTTCCTCGATGGTTTTTCCGAATGGCTCCAGGACAGGGAAAATCAGTCGACCCGTCTCGCTGAGGATGGTATATCCCTCCACATAGTCCATATTCCCGTCCGGACGAAGACGCTGACGGCTGTCCATGCGGTCCAGGCCCATCACCCTCACCAGAGGCTGGTTCTTCACGTCTCCTTCCGGCAGATAGTTTATATAGACTCCGCTCGAGTCATTCTGATACGCCACCTCCAGTTTCATGCCCTCCTGCTGTACATTGCTCGCTCCCAGACTGTAGATATTCTTCATCATCAGGTCCCAGTTCGGCAAACCAGGCGAGAAAGCGGCGCCTTTCAACAGTTTCAATACGAGCGTCTTCGGCTCCTCAATGCCGTCCGTCGAGAATTCTCCGACCTGATAGGTTTTTCCGCCCGACGTATATTCATACGCTACCGCAAGCACCTCGTCGTCCTGCAACTTACTCTTCAGAGAGATGTAGCCCAACATCGGATTGACCGTGTACTCCGATTCGTTCAGACGACGGGCGGACTCCAGTTTTTCATAGTCCTCTCCACCCGTCATGCTCACCGACGTGCTGTTCAGAGCCGCCGAGACCGTCTCTATGTCACGCAAGTTCGGCAACGACGTCACCTCTCCGTACAAGCCGTTCGACTTGTTCGACGGCCACTTGACGCCCAAGGCTACCCCCCATGGCGCATGACGGTGATCCGTCTCACCGAGGTCCAGAAAGGCCACAATGTTGCGACTGCTGCTGTAGTCCGACTTCTTGTTCGTCACCCACACCTCCACTCGGTTGATCTGCATACCCGAACTTATGTGTGGCAACGACGACATCCACTTCTCGTAGTTGTCCCGGAAGTAATGGTTCAGGAAGAAATGACGGTTCACGTCATAGTCACGGCCCTTCACTTCGAAGTCCGTGGTCTGCGCTCCGTTTCGCATACTCACCGTTTTGCTCTCACTCTCCTGTTGCGAAACGACGGCCTGAACACTGAGTTTCCCGAACTGCAGGTCACTGCGGATTCCGAACAGGGCACTGCTTCCTCTGATCAGACTCGAGTTCAGTGGCAGACTCACGTTTCCCGCTTCTATTCGACGGATGATGTCGTCTTCCTTCCCCTCATAGGAGAGGTTCACCTTGCTCTGATCCCAGTCGAAACTGCTCTCCGTGTTGTAATTCATGCCGAAGTGCACCCTGTCACCTACGCGGGCATCGACGTTCATCTGTATCTTTTCGTCAAAGTCGAATATCGGGGCTGGCTTGCGCATTCGCTCACTCAATGCCGGGTTTTGAACTCGGTTTATCTTGAAACCCATGAGAATCTCTACCTGCCCCTGCAGTTTCAGACGCACTCCGCCCGGACCGAAGATCTTGTCCGCCTTTCCCAGACCGAACTGTATGTCGTTCAGACTGATTTTCTTGTTTTTCTCGTTCTCCGCTTCCTGACGGTTACGCTCCTTCCAATAGTTGCGCATCGCTTCTTTCTCGCTCCAGGTCATATACTCGTCCTGTGACATCGACAGCGGTGTCACCACATCGTCATCCCCCAGTTTCGAACGGAAAAAGTAAAGACCCGTCTGAGGATCATATTCCACCGATGGCTCCGAGTCTGGCATCGCAAACGTCTGCGCCGAAAGGGTCCAGGCTCCCGCAAGCAACAGGACGACGCACGCACACACCGATACCATGGCACGCAACCTCCCGTCTCCGGAGCTTCTCCGGACCGAGTCGATGATACGTTTTGGACTGTGCTGTCTCACGGCTGACATTAAGGGCAGGAATCTACATCAAACGCATGGCAAGTTTCACTACCTCACCTACCTTGGCTCCCGGATTCTGTTGTATCGCTTTCTCCACGGCCTTCTGACTGTTCTGACGATTGAATCCAAGCATCACCAACGCATCCACAGCCTCTTCCGCTTCTGCTGCTTGACCCATCATCATCTGTGGCTGCGAACCCGCAATCTTCAATTTGCCGATCTTGTCTTTCAGTTCCACGACGATACGCTCGGCTGTCTTCGTTCCGATGCCCTTCACGTTCTTCAACGCACGCGCATTCTCACGTACAATGGCGTCTCGCATCTCCTGTGGCGTCAGACTGCTCATAATCACACGGGCCGTGTTTGCTCCTACCCCGTTCACCCCGATTAGCAACAGGAACAACTCGCGATCCGACTTCTCTGCAAAACCATACAACTGATGCACATCCTCACGCAATAGCTCATAAACGTAGAGATTCGTCTCCTTCTGACCCATAAGTAGGCTGTAGGTCGGCAAAGCTATATTGATACAATAACCGATGCCTCCGTTGTCAATGACAACTTCCGTCGGTGTGAGGTCGGCTATCTTGCCGGATATGTAGTCTAACATACTTTTTCTTTCGTTTTTTTTACTGATGATAGTTCGGTCCTGCGAAGAAGCAGGCCTATACTCCACCAAATAAACGCAAAGATAACAATTTTATTATAAGAAAGTGAGTTTACTCCTGCCATGTCACGCACGTACCAGTTCCACTACTACTCCACTACCACTCCAATACTACTCCAATACTACTCCACTACTACTCCACTACTACTCCAATACCACTCCACTACTACTCCAATACCACTCCACTACTACTCCAATACCACTCCAATACTACTCCAATACTACTCCAATACTACTCCAATACTACTCCACTACCACTCCACTACCACTCCAATACCACTCCAATACTACTCCAATACTACTCCACTACCACTCCAATACCACTCCAATACCACTCCAATACTACTCCAATACTACTCCACTACTATTCCACTACTTTTTATCCTTCCTCCACTATTTTTTTTACTCAGTCTCTTTCTTTTATTGATGCTTATGTCTATATTTCGATTGCTTTTCCACACCTCCACACTCCCCTCTGCCCAGACCTCTTCCCCCCAAAAAAAACATTGCATGAGAACACGCTCTATTCACCAAAATACCACATGCATATGAACAATCGTTCTCACCTCTTTTCGCCGTACGACGAGTCACGCCGCTGTCTTTTGTGCCACAATGCGCCGTGTTCCGCAGCATGTTCCCATGCCGATCCCGCACGAGCCATACGTGCCGTCCGCTTCGGCAATTCCGACCTCGCTTCCCGGTGGGTCGCAGGGGCAGACGACGAACTCCTGAAAGCCGAACAGGCTTGCATTCACCCCGATCGCCCCATTCGTATTCGACAGATAGCCGCCTCTCTCGATCCCATCGCCTCCGACAATAACAATCTCCCGGATCTCTCCATCGACTTCTGCGGCATTACCTGCGAGAACCCCTTCTTCCTTGCCTCATCTGCCGTCTGCACTGGCTACGACATGGTAGCTTCCGCGCTTCAAGCCGGATGGGCAGGCGTCTTTTTCAAGACCATCAGCCTGCAGGACATCCACGAGGTATCGCCTCGTTTCGATGCCGTGGACTATCCTTTCCTCGCGTTCCGCAACATGGAACAGCTCAGCGAGAATCCTGCCGACGTGGATTTTGACACCCTCCATAGACTCAAACGCGAGTTCCCGTCCAAAGTCATCATCGCTTCCATCATGGGACAGACTGAAGAGGAGTGGTGCCAGCTCGCTCGCATGGCCGAACGCGCAGGACTCGACGGCGTTGAACTCAACTTCTCTTGCCCGCAGATGCGACAGGCTGGTCTGGGTAGTGATATCGGACAGAGCCCCGAACTCGTAGCTGCCATTACCTCTGCCGTCTGCAACTCCGTCTCCATCCCCGTCATTCCGAAGATGACTCCCAACATCACCCACATCACTCTGCCAGCCACTGCCGCAGCACAGGCTGGGGCGGATGCCATCTCGGCCATCAACACCATTAAGTCCGTCACCATGAGTGAGCAGGCTTCCGTCTCCGGACTCAAGACCGTCTCCGGACTCTCCGGACACACCGTCAAACCCATCGCTCTACGACTCATCCTCGAGATGGCACAGAATCCCGAACTCAAAGACGTGCCTCTCAGTGGCATCGGAGGCATCGAGACATGGCGCGACGCACTCGAGTTCATACAGCTCGGTTGCTCCAACCTGCAGGTTTGCACCGCTGTCATGCAATATGGATACCGCATCATCGACGACCTTATCCTCGGACTGCGCAACTACATGGCTCAGCGCAACATCTCAAGGCTCGATACTCTGGTCGGCGAACAGATTCCCTTCTTTACCACTCCTTCCGAACTCGACCGTTCTTCCGTCACCTACCCCGTCTTCCTTCACGACCGGTGCATCGGATGTGGACGATGCTTCATCTCCTGCTCCGACGGCGGACATCAGGCTATCAGTTTCGACAGCCAACGACAGCCACACCTCATCGGCAAGCACTGCGTCGGATGCCAACTCTGCCGCCTCATCTGTCCCGTCGATGCCATCCAGACATCCAGACGAGTTCCCTTGCAATCTTAAAACCACACACTTTCTTCCTTATTTCTGACCACATAACTCAATAAAAATCAAGGACGCAGACCTCAACCACCTGCGTCCTTGATTTTTACTTGTTGCTTAAGTTTCCATTGTTGCCTGATAGCGTCAGGTTTCCGATTGTGTGTATAGAGGGTTTTGAATTCGGTATAGTCTCCTTCCGATAGATCCCTCCGCCATTTTGAATCAGGGTTTTGAGGATAGATATATTCGATTGTTAAAACTCCCCCCTCATTCGATTCCGTTCCGCCTCAGCAAGGCTTCGATACTCGGCTCTCTGCCCATGAAGCGCTTGTACAACACCATCGGGTGCTCACTGCCGCCCTTCGAGAGTATTTCCCTGCGCAGACGCGTGGCTGTCTCCTTGTCAAAGAGTCCTTTCTCCTGAAATTTCGAAAACACATCGGCATCCAGTACCTCCGCCCATTTATAGCCGTAATAGCCCGCAGCATAGCCACCACTGAAGATATGACCGAACTGAACACTCATACAGGTACCGTCCACCGCCGGCAACAGGCGCGTCCGCTTCCCCACCTGTTTCTCGAAGGCCTCAACATCTCCCTCAAACGGCTCACTGCGGTCGTGCCATGCCATGTCCAGATATCCGAACGATAACTGACGGAGACACGCATAACCCACATTGAAGTTCTCCGATGCCTTGATCTTGGCAACAAGGTCCGACGGAATCTTCTCGCCCGTCTCATAGTGCGCGGCAAAACGGTCCAGAAACTCCTTCTGACCTGCCCAGTTCTCCATCAACTGCGATGGCATCTCCACAAAGTCACGATAGACGTTCGTACCCGTCAGACTAGCGTATTTTCCGTCTGCCAACATGCCGTGTATCGAGTGACCGAACTCATGGAGAAAGGTCGTCAATTCATCATACGTCAGCAGTGCCGGCTTGCCTCCTGTCGGCTTGCTGAAGTTCATGACCAGTGAGATGTGCGGACGGGAATCCTCTCCGTCTTCTTTCCACTGCTGTTTCATCTCCGTCATCCAGGCTCCGCTCTGCTTACCCTCGCGCGGATGAAAGTCGGTATAGAGTATCGCCATGAATCGTCCGTCGCTGTCATACACCTCAAAGGTCTCCACCTCCGGATGATACACCGGGATGGTCTTGTTCGGGACGAAACGAAGACCGTACAGCGTCGTGGCTAGTCCGAAAACACCTTTCTTCACTCTTTCCAACTCGAAGTAGGGCTTCACGATCGAGTCGTTGATACTGTACCGCGACTCTTTCAGCAGATTGCTGTAGTACGCCCAGTCCCAGGCTTCCAGCGTATCTGTGAATCCTTTGCTCCGTGCGTATTCCTGCACCTCCCTCAACTCTTGCTCCGCTTTCGGACGATAGGCTTCCAGCAACTGGTCCAGCAGACCGTACACCTTCGACGGCTCACTGGCCATCCTGCGGCGCAATACCGATTCCGCATACGTGCCGCATCCCAGCAGACGCGCAATCGACAGTCGCGTATTGACAATCTTTCGCACATTCTCGATGTTGTCGAACTCGCCTCCGAATGACTTCGTATTGTAGGCCCGGTACATCTGCTCTCGCAGACGACGGTCTGCGGCGAATTTCATGAAGGGGAAATAACTCGGATAACTCAGGTCGAACGTCCAGCCTTGCTGACCCTTTTGGGCGGCTTTCTCTTCCGCCGCCTGCAGGACGTAGTCAGGCAGACCTGCCAGACGCTCCCGTTCTGTCACGTTCAGTTCATAGGCGTTGCTCGCCTTCAGCGAGTTCTGACCGAAGTTCAGTGTCAGCACCGACAGTTCCGATACCAGTTTGCGGTACGTCTCGCGGTCCTCACCCTGCAGGTTGGCTCCGTTGTTGACGAAAGATTCGTACGTGTCTTCCAACAGTTTCGCATCCTCCACGTCCAGATTCAACGACTCCCGATGTTCCCACACCACCTTGATTCGTGCGAATAACTTTTCATTCAGTAGGATTGATGTGCTGTGCTCACTCTCCTCCGGTGCTATTTCCTGCGCTATCTTTTCCAATTCCTCATTGCTGTCCGCACTCAGCAGGTTGTAGAACGGATACTCCACACGGCTCAGCAGACTGCCCGAACGCTCCAGGGCTACTATCGTATTCTCAAAGGTCGGTGCCTCCGGATTGCTGACTATCTGCGCTATCTCTTCTTGCTGACGGCGCATGCCCTCACGCAGCGCCGGCAGGTAGTCTTCTGTTCGGATACGGTCAAAGGGGACGGTCCCGAATGGGGTGTCGTAAGGTTGTAGGAACGGATTCGACGCCAGGTCGTTGCCGACCGATTTTTCTGTTTTTTTTTCGTTTGCCATAATCATTAAGGGATACTGCAACAGGATCATGATAACCATCAGATACCGCATGGCGGTTCCGATTCGTTTTGCCTGCTGACTGTATTTCATTTCTTTCATTCGCTTTCCAATTCCAGCAGATTGGCCAATTCTCGCAAGGCCGGATTGTTCTCTTTCTCTTTCTCGAATGCCTCGCTGTTCGTCAAGATGGATTCCTCACCCTTCATCTCTTCCAGTTCCTCAACCTTGATTTCCATATGTACTTCACGACATTGGGTCGCCTTCTCTATGTATTCTTTGAGATGGGACGTCCACTCGTTGATCAGTTCCGACTCCTGGAATCGGTTCGAGACCTTCACCTCAAAACTGTTTCCTTCCTTCTTCTGAGGCAATGCACACTGCATGGTGCGACTCAGGTTCGCCGAGGCACTCTCCGCACCCGCATAGCGCACCCATGCCTCCAGCAGGACTGGTTGCTCCAGTTCTTTGGATGCCTGAGAAGAGGACGTTCCGACTGACTCTTCTGACGATACGGATTTACCTGTCTCTTGAGGATGACGGATCGAGATTCCAACCCGTCTCCTACGGGGTGACGGAGAAGGGGAACCTTCCCCTACGCTCCCCAGTGCCAGATTCCCTTTTCCGGTCTCTGTCAAGTTTGTTTCGACAGACGGAACAGAGGCGGACACTTCGGGCTTTCTCTGCACCGACGGCGCCGAGTCTTCAACAGAAGACGACGGATGCGACGATGCCGGCACTCCCGATTCGCTTTGTTTCAACAACGGAAAGAACCTGTCCAGTTTCCACAGGTCTTCAGCCTCACTCTCACTCAGATTTTTTTTTTGCACCCAACTGACACAGCCGGATGAGCAGGATTTCAACCAACAGGCGCTTGTTATTGCTCGATCGGTAGTTCAAGTCACAACTGTTGGATATCTCCAGCGCTTTGTAAAGGAATTCTGTATCACAACGCTGGGCTTGTTGCTGATAGGTTTCTGCTATCGTTGAGCCTACTTCCAGCAACGGTATCGTCTGCGGATCCTTGCAGACCATCAGGTCACGCAGATGACTGCATAGACCCTGAACAAACCGACCACCCTCGAATCCCTTCGAGAGAATTTCGTCAAAAATCAGCATCGCTTGTGGCACGTTGCCTCCAAGCATCGAATCCACCAACTGAAAATAGTAGTTATAGTCCAGGACGTTCAGATTCTCTATGACGTCCTTGTACGTTACGTTTCCGTTACAGAAACTCGCCACTTGGTCGAAGATGGACAACGAGTCACGCATTCCACCGTCTGCCTTCTGCGCTATCACGTTCAGCGCCTCCGGCTCCGCCTTGATCTGCTCCGAGTCCGCAACGTACTGCAGATGCGACACGATGTCACGGATTCCGATGCGGTTGAAGTCATAGACCTGACAACGCGACAGGATTGTTGCCGGTATTTTCTGCTTCTCTGTCGTCGCCAGGATGAAGATGGCATACGACGGCGGCTCCTCCAGCGTCTTCAGGAACGCACTGAATGCTGCCATGCTCAACATATGCACCTCGTCAATGATGAATACGCTGTACTTCCCTATCTGCGGCGGAACACGCACCTCATCTATCAACTGACGGATGTCCTCCACCGAGTTGTTGCTCGCCGCATCCAACTCATGAATGCTCAGCGAACGCTGCTCATTGAAGCTCTGGCAGCTCTCACATTCGTTACACGCCTCATTATCCGACGTCAGATGAAAACAGTTTATCGTCTTAGCGAAAATGCGCGCACACGATGTCTTGCCCACTCCGCGAGGTCCACAGAACAGATAGGCATGGGCAAGACGCTGACTCGATATGGCATTCTTCAGCGTCGAGACTAACGCCGACTGACCCACAACAGACCGAAAGGTCGTCGGACGGTATTTTCGCGCTGATACTATAAACTTGTCCATCTCTGCTGAAAGTTTTTTTTATTCCTTTCTCGGTACGCAAATATACACCATTTCTCGTTATCTTTGCATCACCTTTCCGGCAAATTATTTCCGACCATGAACGTTTCCTCAAAGAATAGGTTCCTCAAGCCTCTGCGACATACCAAATGGATTGTCAATATCGCTATCGCGGCATTCGTCGTGGTCTATGTGCTCTTCATCAGCGAACACAGTCTCTACAATGTTTTTATGCTGAACCGTGACACTACGCAACTCGAAAAGGAAAAAACGGAATACGAACGAAAAATTGCCGACACCGACCGACAAATCGAGAAGTTCAAGAACGACAAGAACCAACTCGAACGCATGGCTCGCGAGAAATACATGATGCGCAAGGACAATGAGGATGTATTCATCATCCAAACCGAACCGGAAAAGTGAATGACTCCTTTTTAGCTATAGGGCCAAAGGAATGTTTACGCAAACCCAGACTTGACGAGAAAAAAGTCTATTGGAAAATAACCTGAGTCAAAACCTAATTTAAGACTGACATGATTTCCAGATTCTCCTTTAATATTCTGTATTCCATCGCTGCCATCCTGACTTTCGCCGGCATTATCCTGCACGTTTTCTTCTACTACAGACTACAACAGCTCTTTCTCTTTGCTCCCATGCCCAAAGCGCTGCTCGTCCATGCCGATGTCTTCGTCTTCGCTTTGGGCGTCATCGGACTGTTCGCTCTCAAGGCTCTGACGTTCAAGAGGGCTACACAATTCAGAGAACGACGGCTGCAGAATATCCAGATTCTGGCTGCTTTCCTGCTCCTGGGATCTGCCGCGCTCATGTTTTTCTTTCCTGTTCGCAACTACTGGGCCATCGCTCTACTCATATCTGCGCTTTTCGACCTCGTGGTCATTTTCCGTATGCCACAAAAGAACTGAATCCTGCTCTCCATACAGCAGATAACGACTCCGAATCCTACGATAAGCCTGTAAGTCACATTCCCACGTCCGACGAATCTCATCCTCCGTCTTTCCTTCTCCCAATTGTTTGCGCAACGTCCGCGTACCTGCCAGTTTGTCAAAGAATGACGGATATTTGAACATCGAACTCCCCAACTTTCCATGGAACATCTGCAGGTACTTCAGCGAGAATCCATGCGTATCCCTGTCTTGACGCAGATCTATTCCCTTACACATCTCGCCATTCCACATCGGATTGCTGTCCATGCCTTTCAATGGCGATGGAACGAACGAAAAGCCGTCAAACTCCGTTTGAGGATGACCTAATACCTGAAACGGCATTTCAGTCCCCCTGCCCACACTCACACACGTCCCTTCAAACAGACACAACGACGGATATAGACGAATGGCATCATCATTCGGCAGGTTAGGCGATGGCTTGATTTCCAGATGCCACGGCTCACCGTGATGCCAACCTTCCGCCGTGACAACTTCCACATCACAGACCACACCATTGCTCAACCAGCCCTCCAGATTGAACATCTGTGACAACTCACCTACTGTACAGCCGTGCAGCAACGGAATGAAATCCATGCCTACAAACGATCGCAACGAGCTGTCTCTCAACACCGGACCGTCTACGTAGTCATTCGGATTGGGACGGTCCAGCACCAACAACTTCTTGCCGTTCTCTCCGCAGGCTTCCATGACATAATGCAACGTACTGATATAAGTATAGAACCGACAGCCGACATCCTGAATGTCAAAGACAACGACATCTACGTCCGACAATTGCTCCGCCGATGGCTTTTTATTCCGACCGTAAATCGAGACCACCCGCACCCCTGTACGGCTGTCCACTCCCGACTGTACTGTTGCTCCTGCGTCTTCTTCGCCTCGCAGACCGTGCTCCGGAGCAAACACCTTACGGACATCAAATCCCTGACGCAATAGTGTGTCCAGCAGATGAACCCGGCCTCCCTCTCGGTTATGGACCACAGAGGTCTGATTGACCACAAGAGCAACTCGTTTTCCCTTTATCTCCGAAAGGTACTGCTCCATCCGCTCTGCTCCTACTCTGACATTCGCACCCCATAGAAAAACTGATTGTACCAGCATCACTACGGCTATCATTAGTTTGCTTTTATTCATATCTTTGTACTTCCATGGATTCGATAAAGATACTGCAAAAATTCTACCGTCCCGATACCAGGGCCTATAATATTTTACTCACACACAGCCGATGCGTCACACGGAAAGCTCTCGAAATGGCACGTCTCCATCCCGAACTGCATCCCGATCTCGACTTTATCTCACAAGCCGCCATGCTGCACGATATCGGCATCTACCTGTGCGATGCACCAGACATTGACTGCCACGGCTCTGAACCCTATATCCGACACGGCATACTCGGTGCCGCACTTCTTCGCGAACTAGACCTCCCACGACATGCTCTGGTCTGCGAACGGCACACCGGAACTGGTATTACCGTCTCCGATATCCGCGACCAACACCTTCCGTTGCCTCTTCGGGATTTCTCCCCCGTTTCCGTCGAGGAACAGTTGATCTGCTATGCCGATAAGTTCTTCTCTAAATCCCGGCCAGATTACGAGCGGACTCCTCAAGAGGTACTGCTTTCCTTGAAGAAATTTGGCTCTCGGGCCACCGAACGCATCCTCGAATGGCAAACCCGTTTCCTCTGACTCTGTTCTGATTACACGCTGCCTCTGCGTTCTTCCACTCCATTCTGATCCTGCGCTGGTGCGAACGACCGCTCCGTTCTGCCCACCCCCATCCGCACCAAATATACTGATGCAGAACTTCTGCTGAAGAAAAAAAGAAAGTCCCAGCAGGTATCCTGCCGGGACTTTCTTTAGATTACTTATTTTACTTTTTATTACTCCTGATTCAACGTCAGACGCTTGAATCCAGACACCGTAGCCCCTTGAGCCTTCAGGTACTGACCTACGGTGATCTTCTCATCCATTGTAAACTCCTGTGCAAGCAGGGTTGACTCCTTGTAGAACTTGCTCAGACGGCCCTGTGCGATACGGTCCAGAATAGCCTCTGGCTTTCCTTCCTGACGTGCTTTCTCACGACCGATCTCCAGCTCTCGTTCTTTAATCTCCTCTGGTACGTCATTCTCGTCAATGGCAATAGGACTATATCCGGCTACCTGAAGTGCAATATTCTTGGATACTTCTGCCGATACACCCGCCTCGTTGAACGCAACGATCGAAGCAAGCATGTTTCCCTGGTGGTTGTATGCACTGACACTCGCACCCTTGAGGTATTCGTATGCTCCGAGTTCCATCTTCTCACCCGTCTGACCCGAACGCTCTGCAATCAGGTCAACAATGCTCATCCCGTCTACCTGAAGAGCCTTGACTGCCTCAATATCCGATGGCTGGTTCTCCAATACAGCACCCAGAACCTTCTTCGTCAGATTTACGAAGTCCTCGTTCTTGGCTACGAAGTCCGTTTCACACTTCACGGCAACAATAGCCGCAAATTCACCGTTCGTACCTGCAAGAACACATCCCTCCTGAGCCTCACGGTCACTGCGCTTTGCAGCAATAGCCTGACCACGCTCGCGGATGAGTTTCATAGCCTCATCGAAGTCTCCATTCGCCTCCGTCAATGCCTTTTTACAGTCTGCGATACCAGCCTTGGTCATCTCGCGGAGTTTCTTGATATCATCTAATGTAACTGCCATAATTTCTGTCTTTAATTATTTTTCTTGATTTGATTTTTCTCTGATCTTTGTCCGTCATCTTCTGGATTCTCTCTGCACTTGAGAGATCATCCACAGAAGAACGGATTCAAAAAATAACGCTGCATTGTCAGTCTCCGGGACGAAGCTAACACTGCAGCGTTTTTCAGTCTATTTTCAGCGGATGATTTTACTCTGCAGACTCTGCTTCCGTCGTCTCTGCCGTAGCAGTTTCCGACTCCGTTTCATCCTCTTTCTTGGCTTTCTTCGTAGCTCTCGACTTCTTCTGAACTGGAGCCTGTTCATTATCATCAGATGCCTTTTCTTCCTTACGCTCCTGAAGACCTTCCGAGATAGCTGCCACCATCTGGTTCAGAATCACCTCAATCGACTTCGTAGCATCATCATTGGCTGGGATAACGAAGTCAATGTTCGAAGGATCCGAGTTCGTATCCACGATTCCGAATACCGGAATACCCAGACGCTTCGCTTCCTTCACCGCGATGTTCTCCTTCAGTACGTCAACGACAAACAATGCCGATGGAAGGCGAGTCAAGTCTGCAATGGAACCCAAGTTCTTCTCCAACTTGGCACGCTGACGGGCGATCTGCAACTTCTCACGCTTCGAAACGTTGTCAAAGGTACCGTCTGACGTCATCTTGTCAATGTTCGTCATCTTCTTCACCGCCTTGCGAATAGTAGGGAAGTTGGTCAACATACCACCTGCCCAACGCTCCGTAATGTACGGCATCTGAACTGAAGATGCCTTCTCGGCTACAATCTCCTTCGCCTGCTTCTTCGTTGCTACGAACAGCACCTTGCGACCAGATTTGGCAATCTGCTTGATAGCCGCAGCTGCCTCGTCAATCTTTGCAGCTGTTTTATAAAGGTCAATGATGTGAATGCCGTTCTTCTCCATGAAGATGTAAGGAGCCATCGCTGGATTCCACTTTCTCTTCAGATGTCCGAAGTGACATCCTGCATCCAATAATTCTTGAAAATCTACTTTTGCCATTTTCGTGTTTGTTTACGTTCTTGTTAACTTATTTCTTTCTAAGCAGCCAATGGGTAGGCCAACTCAGCACGAAGACATCCCACTGGTTTAGATACTAAACTTTTCAGCTTTTCTTTCCCTGTCTCCAATTTTCCATTTCCCTCCTCTTCGCGGTTGGAATTCAAAACCTTCCCACACCGAGAAAGGAGAAAGACTGGAAATCGAATAACAGATATGCCTGATTAACGCTTGCTGAACTGGAAGCGCTTGCGAGCCTTTGGCTGACCTGGCTTCTTACGTTCTACCTCACGTGCATCACGTGTCAGGAATCCGTCCTTCTTCAAGGATACCTTGTCTTCAGGATTGATCTTTACCAACGCACGGGCAATGGCAAGACGCAAGGCCTCGGCCTGACCCGTATAACCTCCTCCGTCAAGATTTACCTTGATGTCATATTTCTCTGCAGCATCAAGCTTAACCAACGGCTGCTTGATAACATACTGAAGACGTACCTCTGGAAAATACTGCTCAAATTCTCTACCGTTAACGGTAATCTTACCGCTTCCGTCACTAACATAAATACGTGCTACGGCAGACTTTCTTCTTCCTAATGCATTTACTACTTCCATGATTACTTAAGCTTATTTATGTCAATGACTTTTGGCTGCTGAGCGGCTTTGTCATGCTCAGTTCCAGAATAAATATAGAGATTGTTCATCTGCACAGCACCCAACTTCGTCTTTGGCACCATGCCCTTAATGACCTTACGGACCAACTTCTCAGGATTCTGCTTGAACAGGCGCTCCGGTGTTGTTTCTCTCTGACCACCTGGATATCCCGTGTACGAAAGATAAATCTTGTCCGTCCACTTCTTACCCGTCAACTTCACCTTGTCCGCATTGATAATGATGACATTGTCTCCACAGTCGACGTGAGGAGTAAAACTTGGTTTGTACTTGCCACGAAGAAGCTTCGCTACCTTCGACGCAAAACGACCTAAAACCTGATCTGTCGCATCTACGACAACCCATTCCTTCTTGGCTGTCTCCTTATTGACAGAAAGGGTCTTGTAACTTAATGTATCCACTTTTAACTTTTAACTTAAAAATTAAACCACTCATGCTCAGCGCATTCTGCAAGAGGCGAAAGGCTAATAACACCTCAGCTGTCCCACTTCACACAAGTTCCTTTTATTATTGGATAATAATGGGACGGCAAAGGTAGCAACTTTTTACAAAGCAACAAACACACGCACAGACTTTTTTTTGAGTCAGCACACTGATCATCAACATTTCAATATCATTTTTATAGGTTTTTTCTAAAAAAACACTTATAAATAATAAAACGACTTACCATATTTTACTATTTTTGCCATTCATAATAGAATCTCTCTTTTTTAAAGAGATCCACTTGTATCAAATGAATAATACAATATTTTCTGATCAATTAACTAACAATTTTAAAAAACCATGAAGAAAGTACTTCTACTCATTGCTTCTGTTGCCATCGCAGCACAAGGACTGACGGCACAGACTACTGTGGAAAACAGTAAGACATTCTGGGACAACTGGTACATCGGCGTCAACGGCGGTGCTGCTGTCAAGACCACACACACCAGAATATTCAAGAACCTCGATCCTCAGGCTGGACTGCGCATCGGACGCTGGCTGACCCCTGTATTCGGCTTCGCTGTTGAGGGAAATGCGCGCTTTGCTGACAGACCTCACTACGAAGGAATCAAGTGCAACGGCACCTTCGTCAGCGCTTCTGAAGTAAACGTATTCGGAACAACCAACTTCAGCAACTGGTTCGGTGGTTACAACGGTGAGCCACGCACATTTGAACTTATCGGTGTTTACGGTATCGGCTGGGAGCACTTCTACGGTACCGAAAGCGCTCGCGAACAGTTCAACTACAAGAACGCCATGACCAACCGTCTCGCTCTCGACTTCACCTTCAACCTCGGACAGAACAAGGCTTGGCAACTCTACATCGAGCCAGGCATCGAGTTCATGCTCACTCCGAGCGGACACAACAACCCTTCTTACAACGTAAACAAGTCTGCTCTCCAGTGCCTCGTCGGACTCAACTATAAGTTCGGCAACTCAAACGGCACACACAATTTCAAGACCGCTCGTCTCTACGACCAGGCTGAAATTGATGGCCTCAACAACAAGATCAATGACCTCGACAGCAAAGTCAACGGGCTGAACAGCAAGGTCAACAACCTCAACAACCAGAACAAGGCAAAGGACAAGACCATCGATTCCCTGCGCAACATCAACAACTCTCTGCAGAACGACCTTGATCAGTGCAAACGTCAGCCTAAGACTGTAGCAACAACGACCAACCTGCAACCTACCGTTCTCTTCAAGCAAGGTAAGAGCACAATCGCTGTAGATCAGTACGCTCCGATCTCTCTGATCGCTAACTACATGAAGAACCACAAGGATGCAAAAGTTGAAATCCGCGGCTATGCTTCACCAGAAGGAAATCCGGAACTCAACCAGAAACTTTCGCAGAACCGTGCTAACGCAGTAAAGAACGCACTTATCAACAAGTACGGCATCGCTGCTGACCGTCTTTCTGCTATCGGTATGGGTGCTACCGACAAACTTTTCGAAGAAGTTGAATTCAACCGTGTAGCAACATTCAACGACACGAAGAAATAAACCATATTTGTTTTTTCATCATAAGAAAAAAGTCCCGTTCAATTCTGAACGGGACTTTTTTTTTTGACTATACCCTACTCCTGTCTCCTTTCCCTGATAAGTTCGGGAGAGGACTTTCCTGTCAGATGCTCCACTTCGAGTCGGATCATCAGCATCCGGGAAAAACCATGCTCCAATTCTCGTCGCAAACCTTCTTCATCATCCGGGTTATACTTGTTGCCTAGCAGACGGGCAGCCGCCATTTTCTCCTCTTCCGCTTCAATAATATGAATGCGGCCAAAGACGATTACACTGCGATAGCTTGTCGTATAATCCTTAGGGCGTACCTCGTCGCGTTCAACGACACAGAACGATGCTTTCTCGCACCGGCGGATCGCATCTACCTTGTGCCCTGAGAGTGCACTGTGGAAATACAGACACCCTGCCGCATAGACATAACTGACAGGCACCGCATAGGGATAGCCATTGTCTCCAAGCAAGGCAAGCGTTCCGGATGTAGATTGCTCCAGGACAGAAATACTTTCCTCTTCCAACATTTGCTGCCTTTTACGTCTCATTTCTCTGAATTCTTCCATAGTCTTCATTCTCTGATATCTGGCTGTATTTACTTTGTAAACAAAAAAAAGGCAGAACCCAATTCCCTGGTTCTGCCTTCTGAGTGTCTTTTACTCCCACTCAATCGTTGCCGGTGGTTTGGACGAGATGTCATAGACAACGCGGTTGACACCCTTCACCTTGTTGATGATTTCATTCGAAACCTTTGCAAGGAAGTCGTAAGGCAGATGTGCCCAGTCAGCGGTCATAGCATCGGCAGACGTGACAGCTCGAAGTGCGACCGTATTTTCATACGTGCGCTCATCTCCCATCACCCCTACACTTCGAATAGGCAAAAGAATAGTTCCTGCCTGCCAGACATCATCATACAGACCAGATTCTTTCAGACCTCGTATATAAATATCGTCCGCATCCTGCAGTATACGTACTTTCTCCGGCGTCACTTCTCCCAAGATTCGGATGCCAAGACCCGGACCTGGGAACGGATGGCGGTTGATGATGTTCGATGTCATGCCTAGAGCACGTCCGACGCGGCGCACTTCGTCTTTGAATAACAGGCGCAATGGCTCCACCAACTGCAGGTGCATCTCTTTCGGCAGACCTCCTACATTATGATGCGACTTGATAGTCATACCCGTGATGGAGAGCGACTCGATCACGTCCGGATAGATAGTCCCCTGTGCCAGCCATTTGACATCTGTCAGTTTCTTTGCTTCTTCATTGAAGATATCAATGAAGCCCTTACCGATAATCTTACGCTTCTTCTCCGGTTCAGTCACACCCTTGAGTTCTGCATAGAATTTCTCTTTCGCATCGACACCGATAACGTTCAACCCATAGGACTCATATTCCTTCAAGACGTCTGTGAACTCGTTCTTTCGCAACAAGCCGTTATCAACAAACACACAAGTCAGATTATGGCCGATAGCACGGTTCAGGAGAACTGCCGTCACGGAGGAGTCAACCCCACCCGACAATGCCAGTATCACTTTATCATCTCCCAACTGCTCCTTCAAGTTCTTTACCGTCTCGTCGATGAAGGAAGCCGAATCCCAGTCGCGTGAACAGCCACAGATATTCAAGAAATTGGAGAGTATCTGATTTCCGCATTTCGAATGGAACACCTCCGGATGGAACTGAACGGCCCAAGTCTGTTCTCCACTGATACGATAGGCTGCGTTGGTTACACTGTCTGTGGACGCTATGACCTCCGCTCCATTTGGCAGCTGTGTGATCGTATCTCCATGCGACATCCAAACCTGCGCACCGTTATCCACGCCATGTAGCAATGGATCACCTTCCTTTACTCCCTGAAGGTTGGCACGACCGTATTCCCTCGACCCTGCCTTTTCCACCTTTCCTCCATACGTGTAGGCAATGAATTGCGCTCCGTAACAGATTCCCAGCAAAGGATAATGGTTGCGGATAGCGCTGAGGTCCGTCTTGAACCCTTGTTCGTCATGCACCGAGAATGGGGATCCAGATAGGATGACGCCCTTGATACCTTCGTCTCCAAACGGAAATTTGTTGTAGGGAAGAATCTCGCAATACTCATTCAGGTCACGGATGCGACGAGCGATGAGCTGCGTAGTTTGCGAACCGAAGTCCAAGATAATTATCTTCTCTCTCATAAAAATTATAGGTGTTGGTTTTTTGTTTTCTTTCTTATCTGCATCAGAACGAATAGGAAATTCCTATCAGCCCGTTAAACCCGTTGACCTCATAGCCGAGGTATTGCTCGTAATGCTGATGCAGTATGTTATTTAACTTGATGAACATAGACACCTTGGAGGAATGAGTGTAGAAAAAGCCCAAGTTCAGATCATAAATATTCTTCAGGTTCTTTTCTCCCCCGTCCAGTTTGCGTGCTTCACGACCCGTTGCTATATACGTATTCAAGTTCGCGGCCATTCGTTTCCCTAAATGAAGTGTCGTCCCCAGATTGAACTCGAAACTCGGCATGTTATAGGCTTCCATCCCCCTTTCATCCACGTCCCAACTGTTATACTGTGCCAGCAAAAGAAAATCCAGCATCTGATTGAAGTTGTACGTGACACGGAATGAGGGTGTGAACACCGAGGCATCGGAATAGACTGGTGTGAAAACGTTGGCATAACCAGACTGACCGGACTGTTCCACGATTTCGTTTACGAAAAAGTACTGATCCTCTATCTTACGATAACGAACCGATAGGTCCGTCAGCAAATTATACAGCAACTTGAATTTCAGTCCGGCACGCAAGTCAAATGGAGTGTACGTATTATCTATCTTCGTATTCAAGTTTGCATAGTGATTCGTTTCCACGATTTCGGCCAAGGAATTGGTCTTGTAATCTCCTCCTATCTCTCCATATACAAAGAACAAACGCGGAACCAGCGCAAAAATTCCCTTTATGTCTGCCGACGGGGCAAAGGATTTCCCTTCTGTCGAGAATCGGCCGTTCACGCCAATACGAAGGTTCCATCGCTCCTGCTCAAACTGGAAGTAAGGATTCAGTGTCACTACCGTGAAGCCGTCCTGATGCACTGTCTGACTCTCCACCTGACCGTCATCATAGGCAAAGTTCTTCATATTGAAACCGATACCCCAGTGGTTCTCGTCCAACAGACGGTCGTATAACAGGCTGGTATTCACGCGATGCTCAGTCAATCCCGCATTTGGTAGAAATCCGTCGTAGTCAAGCGAGGCCGAGATTCGGTTCAGGAGATCCGTGGAGGTGAAGGTCTTATATCCTATAGAAGCGCCGAAGGTGTGGATACCGGCTTCGCTTTTGAAAAAATCTTTTCCCAGAAACGCATCGGACTGTATCGAATAGAGCAGGTCGGACGACAGTTTATTATCACCGTAGTAGTTGAATCCCCGGTATCCATAAGAACCCTTCAGGAAGAAATCACCATTGGTAAAATGACGGTCAAAGGCCAGACCGACATCCGACTTATGATGACGTCGCTTACTCAGCATTCCCTTATGATGCGCATCAAATCCGAAACTATATTTCGGCTTGTCAACAATCGGAAGAACCAGATCTCCCAACGTGGACCAGCAATTTCCGAACCCCAGACGCAGATAACCGTTTTTGTCATCATAGTACTGAGGATTTCTCAAACGAGCTGCCTCCAACGTACGCACCTGATATTCAGGATCCATGGCTACCGAATAGTCAGAGTAACGGATTGGTTCCTGATGGATCACCGGTTCACTGACCGATGGCATCTGGCTGATCTTGCCGGCATCACGTATGGTCGGCGTATAAGCCTTTTCTATCGTTATGTCTTTGCGGATGACTACAGAATCCTCACTCTGTGCCCATGATATCAGGGGCAGCAGGGATAGCAGAAAAGGGTATATATATTTCATGATGGATTGCATCTTGCTCTCTTATGATTTAGTTCTCTATTGTTTCACTCTCACGAGCCGCGATATTCTCAAGTCGTTCTTTGATCAGGTCCTGAATCGAATCCTCTCGTGTATAGTTGGCTTGAAGCGAAAGCAAATACTGTTTCGCCTGGAAATCATCCCCTCTCTTGATATAGATGTCTGACAACAACACAAACGCACGCGCCAACCAATACTGATATGGTGTACCATTTGAAATGAATTCGGTAATTTCTTTTTCTGCTTTCTTGTCATTGCCGTTCGTGAACCAATAGTCAGCTACCAGGTATTTCGATTCGGCACCATAAGCCGTCTTCGGCTCTTTCGCCAACGACTCCAAGTGTGGCAGTGCGTTCTCATCCTGTCCCGTTTGCATATATGCCTTGGCCACGTAATAATGAGCCTCTCTCTTCAGTTCTGCATCCGACTTGCTGTCCGCAAGCAACTGCTCACCGATCTCAATCGTCGAGGCAGCATCATTCACCAGATAACTGCTACGCAGCACTCCTACCTTGGCAATCGTTACATTCTCCGGATCCTGTGCTATCTCTCTCAATTTTCCAAACGCATTGAGCGAGGCTTCATAATCCTGTTTGTCATACGTAATCTGCGCCAAACGCACAAGCGAGGTCTCCATATACGGATTACCCTGTTTCTGTACCAAATCGGCATACTGTTGACGGGCATCGTCGTCACGGTGACGGGAATAATAGCAATCTGCCAAGTAGTATTTTGCGTTCAGGCAATTAATCGTATTCGACGTTCCGCAAAAACGGGCTATGTAGTTCTCAAAAGCAGCAATTGACGAAGTCGTATCACCACGCATATACAGGCGCTCCGCCGCCAGGTACGTCAACGAATCCTCACGGCTGGCATCCGTTGTGACAATAGTCGTTCCCAGGGAACGCGTGTAGTCAAAATACTCACTTACATTATTCTGCTCGACATAAATTCCCTCCATGGACTCCAGTGCCGTCTTTGTCTCCACACTGTTTGGATAGTTCGTCACCACCTGCTTATAGGACTCAATTGCCTCGGCATCCTTTCCTTGATTGTAATACAACATACCGATCTCAAGAGCCGCCTTACGTGACAAAGGTGAGTTCGGATAGTGGGCAATCAGATCCTTATACGACTCGATTGCACTCATCGGTTGGTTGCTCAAAACCTGGGCACGACCTATCTCATACCGCGCATCGTCCTGATACTCCGATTTCGGATAGTCCCGCACCAGTCGTTTCAAGCAAGCAATCTTGCTGGTATAGTTCTTGCGCAATCCCTGCACATAACCTCGTTGGAAAGTCGCATAGTCAGCATTGGGACCCGCATACTCCGCTGACTTAGTGTAGTATTTCTCCGCATTGACAAGGTCTCGCGTTGAGAAATAACAGTCACCAAGCCTGTTCAATGCATCCGCATAGAGGTCGGTCTTCGTTTCCGGTTCCGATTGGATATAGCGAAGGAAATACATTTCAGCGTCTGCCCACTTCTTCTCGACAAAATAGGTGTAGCCAAGATGGTAATTCGCCTTATGATAGTCTGCAAATTCCTTTGCACCCTTAGCATTCAGGAATTGTTTGAAGTCATTTCTAGAGCGTACGTAGTCTTTTTGACGGTAGTACGCCTCACCCCGCCAGTACAGCACCTGTGCCACGTCAAAATTGGCAGAACCAGCCTTCTCTGACTCATTAAAGTGAGCGATGGCAGAAACATAATCCTCCTTCACGAAGTCTTCCGTTCCCAACTGAAAGAGGATATAGGCTTTCGCATCCTGCATCTCCGGCGTCAGGCGCGACAGTTTTGCAAGCGATTCACTGGCTGCCGCATAGTTCTTTGTCGTCATATAGACCGCCACAAGGCGCTCATACACGTCATCCCTGTATCGTGAATTCGGATATTGTTCCAGGAATTCATTGAACGCCTTCACCGACTCTCCGAATGGAGCTGTGGTTTCGTAGGTAGTCAGCGCATAGTTATACGCTGCCTCCTCTCGTGCCTCCTTGTCGAACTCCATCTGCGATGCCGACAGATACGCCATACGTGCATTCTCTTTCTGACCTAAAGCAACATAACTGTGCCCTATGTGCAGATACGCGTTCTGCGAAAGGCTGTCCTTTTCGCTCGTCACCTTTGACAGACGATTGACGGCATCCCCGTAATTTTCAGTTTTGAAATACGACATTCCAAGGATATACATGTCACTGCGCACCACCTTCTTGCTCAGTCGCTCATAGTGATTCATGGCAGTAATCGTCTTCGCATAGTCACCCTGCTGATATGCGCACTCGCCCAATATACGGTATATCTCCGCATCATTAGGATTGTTCGCCCCACGCGAGAGTATCTTCTCACAATAAGGCAACAGACGGTCATAGTCTTTTTTCTTATAGTAAATTTGGGAAATGTAATACGGAACGAAACCTTCATACTCCGGTTCGTCCTCTATCGATAGGAAACTGGACAAAGCAGCATCATAATCTCCCTGCGCATAATTACAATACGCATGATAATACGATGCCGATGCCTTATACTTAGACGAACCATGCATCACATTCGCAAACTGGTTCTTTGCCTGATTATAGTCCTTCTTCTGAAGGTAGGAATATCCTTTGTTGAATTTCAGTTCAGCTTTCTTCTCCTGCGTAAGGTGACGGGCTTCCACATGGTCGTAATAATCCATCGCCTTGTTGTACTGATGCTGACGGAAGGCGATATTTCCCAGCATCAGGTAACAGTTGTCTTCGAACGGCGATTGCGGATAACTGCGTAGATACTGTTTCAGAAGAGCCTCTGCGTCCTCTCGCTGCATCGAATAAGCGCCACTCGCCATATAGTAATGTGCCTCCTGCAACAACTCCGGATGAGTCTCCGCATTCCGGTTTTCTATAAAATTCTCAAAATAACGTTCGGCTATCGAATATTTCTGCTGCACATACAGTTCCTTCCCCTCATAAAAGTCACGGTCCGGATTTGAATAGGTGTACGTCTCCTGACCATAGGCAGACACGACAGAAACGATAACAATTGCCAGGATCTTGATTCTTTTCATTGTGCGATATAAATTGCTCGTCAGCATAAACAATAACGATACGATGTCATCCCGAAAACAGACATCAAGTACACGAAACCCGACTGTTGCCACGCACCGTTTCCGACACGAAACGCATCAGGCATATTAACTCGCAAATTTACGTTATTTTTCCAGTATTTCCCTATGATTCTGCAGAAAAGTAACGGCCTTACGGATAGACGATAATCCTATTTTTTGCACGTCGATTTCCCTCAGCGGAACAAAGCGAGCCTCCGACACGTCGTCCGATGGCACAAACGATTCCGAACCTTCCACCTCACATCGAAAAAACAAATCGGTAGTCCGGACATCCACCGAAGAGAAAGCATACACGTTCGGCTGCGAAAAAAGGTAGTGTTTCACACGGATTTTCAACGACAATTCCTCCTTCACCTCCCTGACCAGGGCTTCCTCCGGAGTTTCGTCAAACTCGACAAATCCACCTGGCAAATCCCACATTCCCTTGTATGGCTCTTCTGCACGCCTTGTCAGCAGGAGAGATTCTCCCTTCATAATCACCCCAGCCACCGCTGTAGCACAGTTCAAATAGAACGTAAAACCGCACTTCTCGCATTTCTTCGAACGCTCATCATTTACCACAAAACCAGCATGCCCGCATTTCGGGCAGTATTGCATGACACTAAGCGGATGACCAGTCTCTCCTTGATATTTTTTCACCTGTTTGATATGCTTTTAGTAAATTATTCTTTATTTTTGTGCCTGTAAGATATACGAATATAAAACAATTTTCATACAATGAACAATCTCTTGTTAAAACTTTGCGGCACTATCGTCGTTCTCATCGGTGTCCTTATCCTGGTTTTGCATTCCTTCAAGGTATTGCCGGACAACAACATCGTTCTTTCGGTGGCAGGAATCATCATTATCATAGGCATCGTACTCTACACGATTATCAACAAACGCCTGAAAGAATAAACAGGCATATTATTCGAATCACACATTCAAAGCGGGATGAACTACCTAGTTCTTCTCGCTTTTTTCATATCCTCTCCTTCTTTCCCACCCTGTCCTCTACATCATCATCTTTCCTCTCTGTTTTCATGACTTTATAGAGTTCCTTCCTTCTTTCCTCTACTATTTCATTTCTCTATGTTCCTACCCTTTCATGACATTCAATCGAACAAACTTTTTCGACTCACATCCTTTGTCACTGTTTTTTTGCTACCCTTTTCAACACTACACCTTTTGATTAAACATATTTGACTCAGACTTTCTCTTTCTTCCGAACGGCGTTCATTATCTCATTTCATCACTGCTTCACTCAAGTCCCCAACTTTCACCTGTATACCCTATCTCTCTATCCACTTATTTATTCAGACAACAGCCTCTTATATCTATCCATCTCCGCCAGTACTCGTAAGAGAATCGGAACATAAGACAAAAAGAGGGATGAGACCACAGCCTCATCCCTCTTTTTTTATATCTACTAAGCAAAGTCTTTCTTAATAGGACTTTCCTCGTTCGCTAGCCGAATAATTGATCTTCAGTGCATATGCTCGACGCAGTGCCTGCTTAATATCCGTGATGATACCCATCTTCGTATCTCGGTCAGCTTTGATCGAAATAACCATCTGGTTAGGATCGTCACCCGTGATCGTCCCACGCTCCTGAGTTACATACTCTTCCAACTGGCTGACATCAGCAAAAGCATCATCCAACTGCAGACGTGTCTCCGATCCGTATTTAGCGATCAGATCCTGACGTGGCTGACCTACGTATACGTAACGCACCAGCGATTTCTTCTCCAGTTTGGTAAGTTCCGTTGCTTCAGGCACACGGATGCTGACCATGTAGGTCACCTCCTTCATAGATGTCGTTGCCATAAAGAAGAACAACAACATGAAGATAATGTCAGGCAGCGATGCCGTGCTGATCTCTGGAAGTTCACGACCTCCGTCTTTTCTGAATCTTGACATGTTTATTGCCCTCCATAGTTTTTAGGTTCCGCTTCCGAAATCTTCATAGGATATACATCCGAAATGATATCCTGCTGTTGCTGAGTACAAGCGTTGTAATGAGCCCCAAATTTATTGAGAGCCAATTCATCACGCAACTCGTTATAGGCAGCGACCAACTCATTCTGCACTTCTATGTATGCCTGATAGTCTGTTCCACGGTCATTTTGGAGAGAAATCACATGATCTTTTGCCACATTGACTACTCCAATTTCCGGGAACTTCACCGGTGTAATCACCGGAAGAGTCGGATCGTTCGTCGGATTCGTAATGAAATCCTTCACTGTCTGCTTCAACTCCTGAATAGCAACCACGTTATTTCCCGCCAGAATCTGATTCTGACTATTGATGAGGATGACAAGTACGTTCCGTCTGTTCACCTCAACGTCAGGTTGCTTCTGCCCCGGTGGCAGTGGTGGAGGAAGACGTCTCGACAATCCGCTGTTTACATTCATGGACGTCGTGACCAGAAAGAAGATCAACAGCAGGAACGATATATCGGCCATAGAACTGGCGTTGATGCCAGGAACTTTTCTCTTTGCCATATCTTAATTCCCCTCGTTATTAATTTACTTCTTGATAAACTTGATTGCAAAGGAGGCTACAATGCCTAAAAATGCAATAGCAGAAAGCACATAGACGGTGTAGAGGCACATGTCCGTGAACTGAGCCCAGAATCCGACATTGTCTGTTCCTTCATAGCCGATGATATCCAGTTTCTCTCCGCTTCCGATCAAGAAGGTAATAAGAAGAAGGACAATCAAGCCAGCCGCATACAGAAGAGAGCGGATTGCAGAAGTCTTGTCGTTTTTGAATTTGATCATATATTGCTTGACCACAGCAACAATCGTGGCGATTGATACAAAGGCAACAAGTATATAGGACCAAAATAGTACCGGATTCGTAAACGTAGGCACAGAGAAGGAGTCTCCGGCAACATCTATCGTATCATCACCCGTTACAGCATAGAACAGGAACACCAATACGACCGACAGGGCAAGCAATACCCAAAGTACATATTTTGAAATTTTCTCCATGATACTCTAAATTTAAAAGATTTGTCTATATCCCATTTCCAGGGATGAGGGAGGATGAGGTGTACGGATTACGCCTTTTGCTCCTTGTTGTATTTTACAACAACGTCAAGCAGAGAGATAGACGCGTCTTCCATGTCATTCGTAATAGACTCAATCTTCGAGAGGATGAAGTTGTAGAACAACTGGAGAATAACGGCAACGATAAGACCCGTTACAGTGGTCAACAAGGCAACCTTGATACCGCCTGCTACAACCGTTGCGGAGATGTCTCCTACCTGCTGGATCTTGTCGAACGCCTGGATCATACCGATAACCGTTCCCATGAATCCCAACATAGGAGCCAAAGCGATGAAAAGTCCGATCCAAGAAAGGTTCTTTTCGAGAAGACCAGCCTGAACGCCACCATAGGATGTAACCGTCTTTTCTACAACGTCAATACCCTCATCATAACGGGAAAGACCCTGATAGAAAATCGAAGCTACCGGACCACGGGTATTGCGGCATACTTCTTTTGCTTTCTCAACGCCACCCTCGTTGATTGCTTTCTCAACGTCTGCCACCAATTGTTTGGTATCAACAGAAGCAAGACTCAGGTAGATAATACGCTCTATAGCCAATGCCAAGCCGAAAATCAAACAGAAGGCAACCAATGCCATGAAGCCAGCACCACCTTCGATGAATTTCTGCTTCAATACTTTGTGAATTCCTGCATCTTCTGCTGGAGCCTCTTCAGCTACTGCCTCTGCTGCTGCTTCTGCTGCAGGTGCTGCTGCACTGTCAACTGCCTCTGTAGCTGCTGCTGCCGCACTGTCCTTTGGAGCCTGAGCAGCAACGTTGGACATACCGAAGGCAAAAAGACCCAAAACGGTAATGATTGCAATGACTTTTTTCATTTTTGTCAGAATGTTAAGTTAATACTATTTGTTTATTCTATTTTCTTATTAGTTTTTTTTGCGGAGAGACGGGGATTCGAACCCCGGATACGCTTTTGGCGTATACACGCTTTCCAGGCGTGCCTCTTCAGCCACTCGAGCATCTCTCCTTTAGTTGTTTTACGGCATCCTTTTCTATTTTCCCTTTCTGCGGAAACTGCTTCTCGTTATTCTGTTCAAAGCAGGGGTCCATTCAAGTGGACGGTTACGGTACCGCTTTTCTACTTCATGCTCGCAAAGGTAATATTTTTAAGACTTTCTCGGCATTTTCTGACGTTTTTTTTACTATTTCCGCCTCATCTTTTTTATAAATTTCTGATAACTTGCGGATTACAAAAGTCAAATAAGAAGGTTCATTTCGTTTTCCCCGGTAGGGAACAGGCGTCAAATACGGTGAATCGGTCTCCAATACAATTGAGTCCAGCGGAATTCCAGAGAGTTCTTCCGGCAATCCTGCTTTCTTATAGGTCACTACTCCTCCTATTCCCAAACAGAAGTCTCCCTCCGAGAGGATCAGTTCCGCTTCTTTCCTTGTTCCTCCAAAACAATGCCAGATGCCACGTTCGCATCGCATATTGCGAATACAGTTCAGTGTATCCTCAAAGGCATTCCGTGAGTGTACAAGTACTGGAAGATTCATTGCTTTTGCCCATTCCATCTGTTGCTCGAAAACACGTATCTGCAGGTCTTTCCCGCTATCATCCCAGTAATAGTCCAAACCTATCTCCCCGACCGCACAATAAGAGCGACTCTGGAGATGAGCATGAATCACTTCCAGATTCTCCGTCGCGTGTTCTGTCAACTCTGTCGGGTGAAGTCCCATTGCAGCATGACAATGCTCCGGGTCGTTCTCCGCCATGCGGTGCAACCGTTCAATAGACTCTACGTTGATGTTCGGCAGAACAAAATGTTCCACTCCCGCCGCTCGGGCTCTTGACATCATCTCGTCTCGGTCCTCGTCATATTCCGGCTCAAACAAGTGACAATGCGTGTCTATAATCATGGTCTTTTTTTCATTAAAAAAAGAAGGCAGGAAAACGCCATGCGCTTTCCTGTCCTCTCTTTAGATTTTATGGTTATGTTCGTATCACTGCATTTCTTTAGTTGACACGATACTCCACCTTCACATTCTTCACTGGGTGGACAGGGTCGTTGTTGATGACACTCAGCACACGCGACACCTTCGCATTGGTTGCCTGTCCCTTAGCATTGATTTTCACCTTGACCGCAAGCGACTTGCCCGGAGCGATTCCCTTGGTTGGGGTCTTCACAACCAGGTCATCCGATCCGCTGCTGATTTTGCGCAGGTAAAGCGGACGCTGTCCTCTGTTGGAGATGGTCAAGACGAACTTCTTCGTTCCGTTGACAGCAACGTCCCCGGCGTCCATCTTTTCCGTCACGACGATAATAGGAGCGTTAGCCTCATCCTCCTTGGTGAACTTCTCCTTGATATTGGCCGTCGTGTGCAGCATTTGAGGAGTCTTATTCTCTGTCGTCACGAAAGAGATATCCGTGCGCTTTGCCCCCCAGTCTTTGGCCTTTGCTCCATCGAAAGTAACATCCAGGTTCGTCCATTCGTTTGCCGTCAGCCGTTTAGGAGCAACGCTGATGTAGCTTGGCAGGTTGACGAAGGTCACGGTCTGTTCTTTGTTCGTTGCATTCGCTACTGGGTATTTGACAGTAACTGTCTCTGTATTATTGACGTCGCCGAAATTGATATTTTCATTTTTCACTCGAATAGAGCCCTTGACAACCGGATATGCCGACTCTATCTTCTGACCCTTCGGCGTAACCGTTCCCTTTATAGTCAGGCGTTTTTCCGCAGGAGCATTCGACTTGACCGTAATGGTTTTAGTAAAGGCACCAGGGCGTCCGGAGGTCGAATAGCGAACAAGGATTGATCCTCGTTCTCCCGGTTTGACCGGTTCACGGTCCCACTTCGGCGTAGTACATCCACAGGAAGCCCGGACTGAACTCAGTATCAGATCCGCCTTTCCGGTATTTGTAAAGAAAAACTCATGAGTGACCGAGTTGCTTTCTTCCTTGACGGTACCGAAGTCATACGACATCTCGTCAAACTCAATCTCTGCCTGTGCGCCGTTATTCGCTGGCGCGGTGTTCTGTGCCACCGCCTGACTAACGACCAGCAGAAGCACACACAATGCTGTTACAGTTTTCTTCATCGGTTATGATTTTATTTATTTGGTTGACTTTGATTTCGGTACTACATTTCCCTTTATGGTCAACACCTTACGTTCTTTATTAGCTTTGACGGTTATCGTCTTCAGGAAGGGTCCCGGCCGTCCGACAGGATTATAGGTAACCGTGACCGTTCCCTGAGCTCCCGGTGCAATTGGTTCACGAGTATACTCGCGGGCCGTACAGCCACATGAAGTGGTTACATCAGTCAGGATAATCGGTGCGGTGCCCTTGTTCGTAAACGAAAAGACGTGCGAAACCTTTCCAGCTTCCTCTTTGATGGAACCGAAGTCGTGTGATGATTCTGCAAATGCGATGTCATTGCTCTGAGCCATCAGAAGAGTTGACAGAAAAACAAATGTAAGTAAGAACAAGCTCTTTTTCATATCAAATAGTCCCTTTTATTGAAGAAATTGCGCAAAGATAAAAATTATTCCTCAGAAAGAAAATCAATATCCCTTTTGCTATCTTTGTCAAGCAAATTTATTGCCAAATGAAGCAGAATCTGGATTTTTTGAACGATTTCTTCCACAAACAAGTCTCCGAAGTGCAGGATTACGTATGTGCCATCTACCACGAACTGCATGCCCATCCGGAGATTTCCTTCCACGAGAAAGAGACAGCATCTCGCATCTGTCGTGAGCTCACGGCGATGGGTGTCCCCTTCCGAAAGGACATCGGCGGCGACGGCATCCTCGCCCGAGTAACGTTCGGCAATGCATCTGCGCGTTGCTTTGCCCTAAGAGCTGACATGGATGCATTGCCTATCCAAGAGGAGACTGGCCTGCCATTTGCTTCGCAAACACCAGGTCTCATGCATGCCTGTGGTCATGATTCTCACATGGCGTCCCTTCTGGGTATCATCCGGGTTCTCCTATCCGTCCGAAACCATTTTCCCGAGCGTCTGAACGGTACGGTGCTGTTCATCTTTCAACCCGGAGAGGAGCAGGATCCAGGCGGGGCCTCTCTCATGCTTGACGACGGCGTGTTCGATCGTCTCCAACCCGAGTTCATCGTCGGACAGCACTCCTCACCCGACCACCGTGTCGGTGATGTCGTATTCGGAGAGGGCCAGGTCATGTCCAGTGCGGATGAGCTGCACCTGACCGTCTCCGGCAAGGGTGGTCATGGAGCAAGACCTCATCTCGTCAACGACACCGTACTCTGCGCAGCGCAGATCATCGTCTCGTTGCAACAGGTTGTTTCGCGCCTCAGCAACCCCTTTTCACCAACCGTCGTCTCGTTCGGTCGTTTCATTGCTGACGGCTATACCAATATCATACCCGACGAGGTACACCTATCCGGCACCCTACGCACGACCGACGAACAGTGGCGCAAACAGGCACGGGAAACCGTATTGCGCATTGCGCAGAAGACGGCTGAGGCCTACGGCTGCAGTTGTACCATGAAAAAGATGAACGGTTATCCAGCCGTATTCAACAACCCAGACGTAACCCGTCGCATGAGAGGCTTCGCCGAGGAGTATCTCGGGGTTGCACACGTAGGCGAGATGGCCCGCAAGATGACGAGCGAGGATTTTGGTTTCTTCTCCCAAGCCTACCCTTCCACCTTTTTCCGATTTGGGGTGCTGGGCAACGCCAACCCCACCTGTGGCGGACAGCACACCGCCACGTTCCTGATTGACGAGGAAGCCTTTCTGACCTCCGTGGGAGCCATGGGCTGGATGGCCCTGCGTAGCCTGATGGAGTGAGTTTTTTATTTGATGTTTTTTTGTTACATTTGAGACATATATAACCTTCTGCGCTATGGCTTTTCAACTGGACGAATTGGACCGGAAGATCCTGAGTATGGTAGTGGACAATGCCCGTATTCCGTTTCTCGAAGTGGCACGTGAATGTGGTGTCAGCGGAGCCGCCATCCACCAACGAATACAGAAACTGCTCCATGTAGGAGTAATCAAAGGCAGCGAGTTTGTCATCGACACCTACAAGATGGGTTACAAGACCTGTGCGCTACTGGGTGTTGTGCTCAACGACCTAAGTTTCATGCCAGAGGTCGTTAAAGCCATTGAGAAAATCCCGGAAGTAGTCGAGTGCCACTATGCTACGGGGAAGTACGCCCTATTCATCAAAGTATATGCACGCGACAACAGACACCTTCTCCACCTCATCCTCGACCGCATAGCCCCTATTCAGGGGATTCTCACGACCGAGATGTTCCAGACCTCCCTGGACGAGGTTTTCAAGCGCCAGCTCCGTGTCTTTGACGAGGAAGCTTGGAACGAATTTCCTGCCGACTGCGACGAAACGAAGAAGTAAGCCTTTTCACTGTAAAGATTGGAAGAAGCTCTTTTACACTGAAAAAAAAGACATTTACTTAAGCACAAAAGCTCCGACAAGGCCAAACACCTCATTGTTCATGGCGATGTAAAGATTTAACAAGGTGCTTTTGTACTGATACACAGATACTTTGAATACTATTAGGGTACGATGAGAGCATAAATGCTCATTTTCAATAGGCCTTTTTTGAGCCATGGCATAGTTCGAGTAAACTCGACCTCTGCTCATATGACTTTCAAAAAAGGTTCATCTTCAATAGACCTTTTTTGAGCCATGGCATAGTTCGAGTAAACTCGACCTCTGCTCATCTGGCTTTCAAAAAAGGTTCATCTTCAATAGACCTTTTTTGAGCCATGGCATAGTTCGAGTAAACTCAAGCTCTGCTCATTTGGCTTTCAAAAAAGGTTCATCTTCAATAGACCTTTTTTGAGCCATGGCATAGGTCGAGTAAACTCGACCTCTGCTCATTTGGCTTTCAAAAAAGGTTCATTTTCAATAGTCCTTTTCTCGCCTCAGCATAACCCAAATAATTTTGGCTTCTGCTTTCGGCTTAACGAAAAGGTTCCCATAAAAAATGACATATAAACAACCGAAAACAACGCGAAAAATCGGGGTTTCAAATTGTAAGTTTACCCTTCAAAATCGCAAAATTGGATTAACATCTCTTAGCATCAAAATGTATACTCTACTTTGCATCAAATGGCAAAATTGATGCGTTTGTTCATGAGTTAAAAATCCTTATGGAGAACATTGTCGGATCAAATACAGTTACTTACGTTTTGCGTCGGTAGTGGAATATGTGACGGTTGCCGATTCCTCGTCTTTTCCCTGGTGAACCGTCACATTGTCTATTATCCAACTGCTTACGACTACGTTTGTATTAGGATTCATAAGGTCGTAGGTGATGGTATAGTTGCCTTCAGGAAGAGCCCCTTTTGCAACTTGATCCTTAGAGAATGAGCCAGGTACGGTCATTGACGTCTCGCCTGAAGTTTTGCTAACCATCTTGACGTGTGCCATCTCGTATTTGGTTGCGTTCTTCAGAGCTATAAATCCCCAAGGTACGCGGTTAGGCATCGGGAGCAGGAATCCATCGCCCGTATCGAAGGACACTTCATAATCGACACGGTTGCCGTCGAACTCGGATGCACTTCGCCAGTGATACCAAGAGCTGTAATGTGCTTTTACTGAAGCTTTGATACGGAACTTCTTGTTTAGACCGTCCTTGACGCCGTTGTTGCCAGTCTGGTCATATGGGATATGCCATACCCAGAAACTGTGGCCAGTGAACTCGGTGCGGCAAGCGGGAGGGAAATTCTTATCGAGTTTGCCCCAGTCGTCTTCGAGATGCACGTTTTTGGACTCATAGGTGTACTTAACCTTGTCCGGCAAAGAGGAGTCAAGAGTTGAGTTGATGGTTGTGAGCTCATAACTTGTGGAACTTGTCCATGATGCTCCTATCGAGAAGCCTCCTTCTGCATGTAGTCCCTGAGCCTGGCTGGCACCTCCACTCAAAGTACCACCAATGGAAACCGTCTTACCATCGGTGTAACTTTGGCTGTCGTTGGCATTTTCTGGGATAGGACGCGCAAAATAGGTAACGTAACCTGAGTTGATCGGGGTGCCGTCTTCGTTAACGATACTTACATTCAGTTCAAGATCTTTGAACCAATATCCGTAAATGCGGATTTGTGACCAGAAATGGTTTTCCTTGTAAGGAGCCCAGAGAGAATTGTTATGTGGAGTGACATCGCATTTGACAACATAGTAATCGCCGGCGTTGACTCCATTGGACGACTGAAGATAAACGGGGCACACTCTGAATTCCAAATCTATGGATCCGTTCCCTTTCAGCCAGTCCTCCTTTCCACTGGGATTGTACTGGTCAATTTTGTTGTTGAGGGTGAAAGTGTAGGTCTTAGAAAAAGGCGTGCCCGAATTCTCTATTATAGTCTTATTGTCCTCGGCTGATAAACTGCTTCCTCCGTTATAATCTGCCACCCAGCTCTCTATCATATTCTTCTCATTCTGGTCAACCCTATCCAGACGGATTTCCTGTTCGTCGGGGTTAACGAAAACATGGGAATCGTCATATCGTACTTTCCAGTTTTTAAAAAATTCCGCCCAGGATGCGTTTGCTTCGTCAAACTTGATAGAGATAGTCCCGTCGGAGAGGGAGTAGTAAGTAAACGACGCATAGCGTCCACCTACAATATATATCGGCTCAGGAACTCCATCCTCAAAATACAGCGTAGCGCACCATCCCGTCTTGTCGCTATTCAAGACATAATAGTAACCTATGTTGGAGTATGGGAGACCTTCAACGCCGGTAAAGGTTGATGGGAAGGTGCCGGCACTCTCACATACGGTATACCAAGTGCCTACCACCTCTGAATTCTCCACTTTGGGAAGCTTATTGTCCTCATCCTGACAAGCAATAAGCATCATTACAATGCCAAGTAATGAAAGAAAAAGTACCTTTGTTTTCATAGTCTTCCTATTTTTACGACAGACACCTCAAGAAAGCATGTCTTTATATTCTGATGTCAATATTAGGTACTTTTCCCAAACCTTCCAAAAAAAAAGCGCATGTTATGTAACACTGCTTAATAACATCGTTATTGTTGTCTATGAACCTGTTCGCTAATAAAACAGACAGGTGTGCAGTCCTGGCAACGCAGTGCGAAAAAGAGAGAAATCTGTTTTTTTCTCCCGTGAAATCCGGAGAGACATCGGCGAAAGACTGTCCCATGACAGATGGCATATAAACAACCGGAAGCAGGAAGCCCGAGACAGATAGTCCCGAGCTTCCTGCTTCGTATGGGAAAATGTCTTTATTTCTTTCAGTCCTCCATTTCGAAGAGACTGTAGAATCCCGTCATCGTGAACACGTTACGGATGCTGTCGTTGATCTTACGGACAATCACCTTTCCACCCTTTGCAGACGCCTCCTTCCGGAGTGTCAGAAAGAGTCGCAAGCCCGACGAGGAGATGTATTCCAGGTTCGTGCAGTCCAACACAATGGTGCGGTCTGCACTCTTAGCGATGCGTTCAAACTCTCCGGAGACCTCGGCTGCTGCCGCCGTATCGAGTCGTCCTGTCAGTCCGACGTATAATTCCTTCTCACTTTCTTTGAACTCTATGGTCATTTCTCTGTACTTTTTATGTATTTCAATATGATTTCCACGGCATCGTCCTCCGTCATGCCGGCGACATTGAGCACCAGGTCGTAGTTTCGTGCGTCGTAGCGACTCACGCCCGCAAAACGACGGGTATAGGTCTCCCGAGCCTCATCAATACGGTTCAAGGCGGCTTCAGCCTGTGCCTCCGTCAGGTTCTGTTTAGTAACAAAACGACGGATACGGTTTTCCTTCGCGTTTATAATCATCACACGAACCTTATTCGGTTCCTGTCTGAATATGTGGAACCCCATGCGTCCCATAATGACTCCTGAAGACTCACTCACAAGCGCTTTCAGGATTTCCGTCTCGGCACGATACAGCGTTTCCGTCGTTGCCACTTTTTCCTCGTCTCCATACTGAGACACCTCGTAACGGCGGGTGTAGAAATCCGTCAGTTCCTTCCACCAACTGGTCTTTTTTGCTTTCAGACGTTCTATCTCTGTCTCGGACAGTTGGAACTTCTCTTCCAAAGAGTGTATCAGCGCCTTGTCGTAAAAGTTCACGTCCAACCGTTCCGCCAGTTTTCGTCCGATAGTCCTGCCTCCAGATCCCGCTTCGCGGTTAATCGTAATGACATACTTCTGCGATAAATTCATCTTGATCTATTCTTTTTATGTTTACTTATTCATGAATGCCAACTTCCTTGCCACGTCATACTGCATCTCTGCCAGTCGTTCATTGTGAGGCGACTCCCCGTTCAGTACGTCATAGACATGCTTCAGGGCCCGTTTTCCACCACCGTTCTTCAGATGTGCGACGATAATCAGGTTCTGCAGCGAGACGGTCGAGGCGAGGATGTCGATATCGGTATCAGCCAGTTGGTTGAGAGCGAGGTTATAGGCATCCTCTTCGTTCTCGCGGAGGAAGCGTTCCAGATCGCCAATGGTCTGCATTCCCATTTCCTTCAGCAGTGGCAGCATCGGCATCATCGGCATCTCGCGCACCTCCGCCTGATTGATAGAGGCGATACGGTTGGTCAGAGCGTCAAAAGGTCGCAGCGAGAGGTAGCTCTTGAAGCCGTCGCCGTCCAAAGGGATTGACTCGAACTCTCCTTTCTGCATCAGCGACTCCACCTTACGGCGGTAGGTCGCAATGCCGTTCTTGATCCTCACGAACTCGTCGTCCGCCATCTCCAGCATCCCTGCCAGTCGGCTCAGCATGCGGAGATATTCGCGCGGACATTCGATATCGCTCTTATATCCCGTATCGTGCTCCATGCTTGCCCAGACGTGTTGCAGGGCGCTGCGCATCTGAATCTCGAAGCGTATCTCATTGATTTCCGGATGTGCCGCATCCTCATACATCTCCTTCGGGATACGGCAGACGTAGTGCAGCGAGAGGTATCCGAAACTGTCCAGTTCGTGCATCTTGCGCTTATCCACCGAGTTGTCCCAATCGACATCAAACACCTTCCCCACATACGCCGCCACCTTGTCCACGTCGTCGGCATAGAAGAGGATCACCCTCACTCCCAATATATCCGTGATATCGTCCAGAGAGGCGTACTTATGTCCCTTCAGGGCCAACTTTCCCGCCAGGCTCTTCTCTTTCTTCACCCGTGCTTCCACGGCATCCACCATCAGTCCGTTCGACTTCACCAGAGTGAGCAGCCTCGGAACGATGATTTCCTTCATCTTCTCGTACAGAGGCTTTCGCTCACGGTAGTCGTCCATGATCATCTGACAATGGAGATCCAAATCATATTTCAGTTCTTCAGCCATCTTTTTCTTATCCTTTTGAGGTCAAATGCTTCACGAGAGTCAGTCGGTTCTCGCCATTCTTACGTTCGTAGGTCAGTTCGTCCATCAGCTGACGTACCAGGAAGATGCCCAGTCCTCCTATTCCACGTTCCTCGAGCGGCTTGGTGGTGTCTATGTCTTCCGCCTGCGTCGGATCGAAAGGTTTCCCGTGATCGACGATACAGAAGGTCAAGTCATTGCCGTCATACAATGCCGTCAGGTTGATTTTGCCCACAACTCCTTCGGGATAGGCATAGTTCATCACGTTGACTACCGCCTCCTCCATGGCGAGGTTCAACTGCGTCGTTCCCTCCTCGCTCACGCCAGCCTCACGTGCTATGTCATCCACAAACGTCCCCAACAGTGGCACCTGGCGGATATTATTACTCAGCGTCAGCGCATGTCGGACTACCTCATGAGAGGGTTTCTGCCCCTCCCCGAGATACTGGATAGAGAGCATGGTCAGGTCATCACTCTGTTCCGCTCCGTCGGCATGGCGGTGGACGCTATCCAGCAGGGACTTCAACTGTTCATCCGGCAACGTCTCCTTCACCCGTTCCAGTTCCTGCTTGAGGCGTTCCTCGCCAAAGAGTTCGTGCGCCTTGTTCTCCGCCTCCGTCAGTCCGTCCGTATAGAGGAAGATACTCTCCCCTTTCTTCAGATAGGTATGCTGCGAACGGTACGTCATGTTCGGTTCGATGGCTACGGGCAGGTTCGGTTCCACCTCCAGAGGGCGTACTCCTTCGGCTCCGAGAATGTAGGGTGCGTTATGTCCGGCATTGCAGTATTCCACTTCACCCGTTTTCAGATTGAGCACACCGACAAACATCGTGACGAACATATTCTCCGAATTCATATCCGCCATCGACTCATTCAGTGCCTGTACGATTCCGACCGCATGATCCTCCTTAGCGGCGACCATGCGCAGGAGGCTGCGCGTCACCGCCATCACCAGGCTCGCCGGAATACCCTTTCCGCTCACGTCACCGATACAGAAAAACAGTTTCTCGTCACGAATGAAGAAGTCGTACAAGTCCCCTCCGACATCCTTGGCCGAAATCAGGGTGCCGTAAATATGCATATCCGTACGTTCCGGATAAGGAGGGAATATCTTGGGAAGCATCGCCATCTGTATGCCGTGTGCGATACGCAACTCACTCTCGATCTTGCCCTTCTCCTCCATGGTGTGTGTCAGTTCCCCTACGTACTGTTTCAGGTGTTCCTGCATGTAGTTCATCGACCGGCGCAGGTGCCACAGTTCGTTCCTGTCCTTCACCTCCGGCAGTGAGACATCGAAATTTCCCAGAGCTATCTTCTTCGCCGCAGCCGAGAATCGCCACAGCGGACGCAGCAGGCTACGCATCAACAGTCCGATCACAATGAGCATGATGAGCAGACCGATCGCCGTATTAAACCACATTTCCCCTTTGATGGTCTTCATGTCGGCTTTGATTTCATCCGCATCACATTCCAGCGCAACCGTCCATTCCGACTGATGAATAGGCGAATAATAGAGATATTTCTCCCGGTCCTTGTAATAGAAAGAGTCGAACCCGCGCTCCTTATGCTTCATCTTGACCATGACACTCTCATTGGGAACATACATGCCTTTCGATTTCTCCACCAGGCTCATGGCAGATTCCCTGAGGATATAGTCACGGTTCGGGTGTACGATAAACACCAGGTTACGGTCCATCACGGTCAGTTGAGAGGACGGGTACGGGCGAATCTTCTCTATCTTCTCCGTCAGTCCTTTCAGTCCCATATCCACGGCGAGAACGCCGAGCAACTTACCCTGAGCATTGTAAAGCGGCACGCAATAACTACAGATGACGGATCCGTGTACCTCGTGGAAAGGATTACTCCAGCGAGGCTTTGCCTGACGTTTTGTCTCGGCATACCATTCCCGATCATAGTAGTTGTACTTCTCGCTGAGCATCGTATAACGCAACGAATCGCCGGACCGCATCAGATAAGGCGAGTAGCCGCCCTTCACATCCGGATAGCACTCCGGTTCGAAGGCAAAGGCTATGCCCTGAACATTGGGATTACACTCCAGATAGCGGCGGCACATATACACTATGATTTCCTTCGACGGCAGGTAGTCCTTTGGAAACTGGAAAGCGACGTTCTGCGCCGACGCCTCGATCAGATCCAGTTCCTTTTCTATATACAGGATTGACTTATCGAGCTCCAGATTAGCCTTCTGGTGTCCCTCTTTCAACATCTTCTGGGTTGCGAACCACGCCCCCACGCCGAACACCATCGCAAAGATAGCGGCGGCAATCAAGAGTGTCCAGAAACAGATTTTCCTGGTCAGGGAACGCCGAATGTCTATTCGATTGATGTATTTCCTCCAGTCCATCTCTCTCTCCTTTCCATTTATTCCTTACCGAACACGCGTTCGATCAGCGAGACGAACTCCTGATAAGCCTCAGTCCCCGACAGATCCTTCAGAGAATTGGCCAGTCCGCGGTAATGCCATGCGTGCTCCGACTTGTCATGCGTACGGAACAGTGTCCACAGGGATTCTCCCTGGCGTTCCCAGTCTCTGGCTATTGCTCGCATATTGCTCAGCTTATCACCCAGAGCCACCATCTTGCCGTCCCTTGATGCCGCAGCGATGCGATCTATCGCTGCCTGCTTGCGTGCGTGCCAGCTGCTTGCCTCATCCGCTTCCGGGACCGGCTCGTCGCTTTCGACCTTCACCAAGTCCGCCACGCGGTTGCCGAACTCGCGCCTCAGGTCGTCCTCCGTCACGGAGGTATCTTCCACGGTGTCATGCAGGACAGCCGCAGCCAGCAGTTCCTGGTCCGAGGTCATCGTAGCCGTAATAGCCATTGCCTCCAGCGGATGGATGATATACGGAAATCCCTTTGCCCGACGTTCCGTATTGGCATGCGCCTTTACGGCATACAGAATAGCCTTGTCTAAGAAGGTTGAGTCTAAATAACGGTTTCCCATTTGCCTGTTCTCCTTAATAAATGCGTCCGGATAAGCGTACGGATACATATCCCAAATGTACGCTTTTTTTTTGTTTTTCCATCTTTTTTTTGAGGAGACGTTCCTTTCCGATTGTCACCTTACACCGACGCTTCCAACCTCTCTGTCGACAAAAAAGAAATCCGCACACTGGGAGAAGAGTGTGCGGATTGGGCGTTGTGCGGAGGATGTACAGCGACTTGTGTAACGGAAGGAGTGAATAGTAAACATTCCTAGGAATATTTTATGCCTACATTACATGCTTTTTTCAGTTGAGGTCTGTCACATGATTGGATTATGATGTATTGAGAATTTCGGCATATATAAAGATGCAGCCCTTTGAGAATTTTGGCAATTTCCAACAGGAATTCTTTGAGAATTTCGGCATTATACATTCTTTTCCTTTGGTAATAGGGATTTTATAGCTATCTTCTGCACCGAATAAAATAAAAAAGATGGCAGAAAAAATCTTTAGGCGTGGCTGACTATAAGACAAAAGAGTTAATTGAAAATCTGAAGTCATCACTTCCTTCTATAGATAATTTGGAGAAGACACTCAACGAATAAAAATAGAAGAAAAAAGTGGTTAATAATTCATTATTCTCTAAACCTCTGCTACAGTTTGGCGTACCCTTGTCTTTTTTTTGCAGAAAAATCATAGAAATATGGACAACGAAAGAGGACAAAGTTTGATAACTAAATACGTCTGGGTGATAGAGACCATCTATCGCAAACGTAAGATCTCGTTCAAAGAACTGAACGAGCTATGGCTTCGCGATGACATTAGCAGAGGTGAGGATATCCCCAAACGTACCTTCGACAACTGGAGATATGTCATCCATGACATGTTCGGTATCGACATCGCCAATGAAGGGCGTGCCGAGTACCGATATTATATTGAGAATGAAGAGGATATTAGCAAGAACGGACTCCGTTCCTGGCTCTACAATACTTTCTGTGTGAGCAATGCCTTGGCAAACAGCCAGAGCATCAAAGACCGTATTATTCTGGAATACGTTCCGTCTGGTCAGAACTATCTTCAGCCCATCATCGAAGCCATGAAGGAAAACCGGGTGCTAAACATGACTTATCACAGTTATTGGAAGGATGAGGAGAACAACTACGATGTTCAGCCGTATTGTGTAAAACTTTTCCGGCAGCGTTGGTACATGGTGGCTCGTAGCACTTATTCCTATTATTATGAGAAAGGGCCACGCATCTATTCCCTCGATCGGATCAAATATCTTCATGCAACAGATGAGACTTTTGAAATGCCGAAGGACTGGACGGCAGAGGATTTCTTTGACGGCTGCTTTGGAATCATTGTCGAACAGTCTGTGAAGATACAACCAGTTAAACTGAAAGTATCAGCAGGAAAGGCCAACTACATCCGTGACCTGAAGATGCACGAGTCGCAGGAAGAGATAGAGCGCAACGAAGAGTACAGCATCTTTACCTTTAATCTCCGTCCAGAGTTCGATTTCCAGCAGGAACTTCTTTGGAATGGTGAAGACATGGAGGTACTTGAACCCTACTGGCTCCGCAAAGAGATGGCAGGTAAGATAAAGAGAATGTGGAACAAATATAAGGAGGATTAACTATGGATAATGTCAATTTTAGTTTCAGAGGAATTCAGGACCTTTGCCGGGTCTATTATCGTGACATCATTGAGCGTAAGGACCTCAAGCACTTTTTGTTAAGCCGACGTGTACGGTTCATCAACCCTATGGGTAGGTTTGACTATGCATATTTTGGCGACTACTATTTTAATGGTGATGTAATGATGCTCATAACCAAGAACCTTAATTATACGCCATACCATAAACCCGACCAAATGTCGCATACGCTGTGGTCAACAGTTCCTGTCATCTTCGCAGGAGTTGAAACCCGCTTGAAAGACGATATAGGACAAGAAATCTTTACTGGAGATGTTGTCACGTATCAAGGCTATACGTCTGTCGTGAGATATTTTGATTTTGGTAATACTGACATTCCTGGAATGATTGGGGATAATTGCGATATTCAGTTTAATCAAAGTGGTGTCGTTCATAAGGTAGGTACCGCATTTGTGGATGTGAATCCGATTATGTTTAAGGAGTTTGATCCTTTCTTTGTAAGATGGGCTGCAGATGGATTTTGTCAGGGTGGACCATCGTTTGAAAAAATAGGAGAACGAGCATCCTTAGCGATGGATGCACCAACTTTCATTGGGGGGCGGCCCCAGAGGAAAAAAACTGCACCCTGGGCATATAAAGAAATAGATGAAATGTTTACTGACGACATGACATTAACATACCTCCGTGACCGCGAATCGTATGATTTAGATGGGGAACCCACTTACATCGTTTTTGCAGACAATTCACCAAGCTGCCAATATGAAAAGTGTTATGCGATAAGTATGCCTGATAAAGCAGGTTTTATAGATGGTCTGAAGAATGCCATAAGTGAATTCTTGCTCTATGCACACAGCTGTCCTGAAGAAGTATTCGTGCTTGCCGATTTCAAAGGTGTGTTCCATATTACTGGCAACTTGAAAATAAAAGTGGCGAAGTGTTTTTGGGAGTGGTATGAATTTCACATCCGTAATGTTGTTTTGCCCTTTTGGATTTTTAGCAACATTTTAGGATTGGAAGAGACTAATATATAAAAAATGAAGAACTATCTGTACTGTTATAAGATGACTTGGGACACAGAAAGTGCCCCCAATCCACATCATGGAGTTTTAACTCTGGCTATCTGTAAGCCAACCATTAGACGTTGTTCTCAAGTTGGGGATTGGATTTCCGGATGGACAGCTAAGGTGGTTCATGGAAAAAATGACAGAATATACTCTTTTGACCATCCCCAACTTATCTATTTGGCAAGAATCCAAAAGAAACTCACGTTTGCAGAATACTGGCTACAATATCCAGAGAAATACCCACATGAAATAAAAGGAATGAAGTCATTATATGATTCAGGAGATAATATATACAAGCCATTACTTGCAAATCCGAATGATTATAATGACTATGAGCAAGTTAGCAACAGCAACCACACTAAAGAAGATATAATACATGACCTAAGTGGTAAATACGTTTTGATATGTGAGGAATTCTATTATTATGGTGTTGATAATGCCATTGACATAGAAAAGGATGTATTTAATGTAACAGTTCCTCGATGCAAGAAACTTGTACTTGATGATTATGACAGGTTCATTCGCTTTATCAAAAATGACAGAAGAGTAATAATAAAAGGTAAGATATGAAAGTAATATTAAGTAGAAAGGGATTTGATTCCTCAGCAGGGAAGCAAGCAAGTCCTATAATGCCTGACGGCACGTTACTGTCTCTGCCTATTCCCAACGAGGAAGACTCCAACATGTTCTCGTTGCTTCAGTGGAATGGCAAGAGCTATTATGATATTATTTCATCATTGAATCCCAGGACAGAATGCAACATATGTAGCAAATGCCATTTAGACCCAGATTTAAGGATAGACTCCAAAAAGAGACAACCAAACTGGCAACCGGCTTTTGGTCAAATGAATGCGGCACTTTCTCATTTACGCAATCAGAAAGTATCTGTAGGAGATATATTCCTTTTTTTTGGTTGGTTTAGAGAAACTGTTATCATTGATGGGCATCTTCAATACAAGAAAGATGGATTGGATGCACATATCATTTATGGGTACATGCAAATAGGCGAAATTATAAGTCGAAAAGAGAATGTTCCAGACTTCCTTAAAGATCATCCTCACTTTATGTATAATGACGCATGGGCATCTCATCAAAACGCGATTTTTCTTCCGACAAATATGCTGTCAATTCAACCGTCGCTAAGTGGTTGCGATGTTCTTGATTTTCGGCGTGACCGTGTACTAACAAAAGATGGAATGTCTCGTAGATATTGGGATCTACCAGATTATTTTAAGGACGTTTCTATCTCATATAATACAAAATCATGGTTGAATGACTGTTTTAAGTCGGCAGGAAGAGGTCAAGAATTCGTAATGGACGCAACACCTCAAATAATAGAATGGGTAAAACGAATCATACAGTAAGTAATAAAGAGCAATATGAAGGACTTTGCAGCTATAGATTTTGAAACAGCCAATAATGAGCGCAGCAGCGTATGCTCTGTAGGTATCGTCATTGTACGAAATGGTGAGATTGTAGATACGTTCTACTCTCTCATCCAACCAGAGCCGAACTATTATAACTATTGGTGTTCTCAGGTTCATGGTCTCTGTCATGAAGATACTGAGGATGCACCAGTATTCCCGAAAGTATGGGCGCAAATAGAACCTCTGATAGAGGGTTTACCGCTTGTCGCTCATAATAAGCCTTTTGACGAAGGGTGTCTGAAGGCTGTGTTTCGAGTATATCAGATGGATTATCCTGACTATGAGTTTTACGATACCCTTTGTGTTTCACGACGAGTGCTCCCTGATTTAGAAAATCACCAACTTCAAACAGTGGCCGCAGCCTGTGGATATGAGTTGGAAGATCATCATCACGCATTGGCAGATGCAGAGGCTTGTGCGTGGATAGCGAGAGAAATTCTATAATAAAGAAAAGATACATCATTATGGCAGAAAATAAAATTGAATTAAAATCAGTTAGCGAACTTCTTGAAATGAAGTTCTTTATACCGTCGTATCAAAGGGGATACCGTTGGACGGACTTGCAAATTGAAAACTTGCTAAATGATATTTTGGAGTTCAGCAAGGGTGTTGATGGTGATTTCTATTGTCTTCAACCATTAGTCGTAAAAGAGCGGGAAAAGGATTTGCTAGCAGAAATAAAGCAGGTTAATTCAATCGATGAAGTAAAAAAAATACTTAAAGGGGAATGGATTGTCATTGATGGACAGCAGCGTTTAACTACCATTTATTTGATTTTAAAAGCATTGAAGAATAAAGGGTGTCCGTCCATAGAATATGAGCGAGAGTCATACATTGAAAAGTGCGATTCGAGCGATGAGATTAAGAATGATAATATCGAATTATACCATTTGACGAGTGCAAAATATTTCATTGATAGGTGGATTCATATAGAGAAACGAACTAATGAAGAAAAAAATTGGATTAATCCTAAGAATATTGAAATAGACACTAAGAAGTTTTGCGATAAGATTTTGGAGCAAACAAAATTTATCTTCTATAATGTAGGAGAAGTTTCCGAAGGGCAAGAACACGATATTTTCAACAATCTCAATTCTGGAAAAATCGCTCTTACGAATGCAGAACTTATCAAAGCTCTGTTTTTGAATAAAGTGGGCAAGGAAGATATTGTACACCGCGAAGTAGAGCAACGTTTGCTTGCCGATGAGTTTGACCAAATAGAACGTACGTTGCGGCAGGATGATTTCTGGTATTTTCTTGCAGGTAATAAAGAGAAACCCTCATCTTGCATCAATCTGCTGTTTGATTTAATGCTTGAGTCGAGTGAGCACAATCACAAATATCGTACTGAAGAACCTCTTAGAACATTCTTCTATTTCAATGATTTGATTAATGGAAATAAAAGCGAAGATTCTTACAAGGAATCAAAGATAATATGGGAAAAGGTTAGAAAAGTATTCTATATTATGGAAGGATGGTTCAATGATTCTGTAATGTACAATCTCATCGGCTATCATAGAGCCGCAAATGGAGGAAAAACATTATGCGAAATCTACAAGAAGTTCTGCGAAGAAAAGTCAAAAAAAGAATTCAAGAAATGGCTTGTCGATGAATGTAAGAATCACATTGATCATCCTGATGGTTTTATGCAATTAAGGTATGATGATAATAAAGCCAAGGTTTTCAATTTACTACTGCTGTTCAATATCGCAACTCTAAATGAAAGGCCACAAGAGGCTGTCAAGTTTTCATTCGCTAACCTTCATGCATATAATTGGAATGTTGAGCATATCTCGCCACAGAATCCAAAGGAAGACTTGAAAAAAGCTATTGAGCCCTTCAGTAAAGACGAAAATCTAAAAAAACTTTTTGATGAAAATAAAAATATCATTGAAGAAGCAAAGGCTAAGTTTATTGCTGTTGGTGATGAATTGATGGGTGTCCAAAATTTAACACTTCTAACGGAACACGACAACAAAGGAATTGGTAATAAATTCTTTTTTGAAAAAAGACAGAAACTTCAAGAGTATTATCAGCAAGGCAGCTTCATACCTGCTTGCAGTATGAATGTCTTTATGAAGTTCTATTCTGACAATCCTGAACAAATGGCATTTTGGGATGAAAAGGACAGAGAGTCATACAAAAAGAAACTTGAACAAACTATTAAAAACTTCTTTAGCAATGAGCAATAATACATCAAATTATCAAGAATATACCTTTTCTAATTTATTGGAGCAATATGATAAAATACTGGTTCCAATGATTCAGCGTGATTATGCCCAAGGACGTACTGACAAAAAAGCAACTGATGTCAGAAACAATTTGCTGACTGACATTTTCAGTGACAAAGATGTTCACTTTGACCTTGTGTTTGGTTCTAATGAGAAAAGAATTATCGACGGCAAAGAAATGAACTGTTTCATTCCTGTCGATGGTCAGCAACGATTGACAACGCTTTTCTTGTTGTTTCTTTATGGTCAAAAAGCAGGGAAAACAAATACAGAACTTAATTTGTCCAAATTCTCTTACGACACACGGCGTGCTGCATCAGACTTTTGCAAAAGCATTACAAGTGAAGAATGGACTGTCCAAAAAGACAAAAAAGTATCCGATGTTATAAAGGATTCTTCCTGGTTTATGAATTATTGGGAAAAAGACCCGACCGTGGAAGGAATGTTGAATATGTTAGATGCCATTCACGAAAAATGTAAGGAAATAACTGACTATCCAAATCTGAATAAGGTTACTTTCTTTTTCTTTGATTTGGAATCCAACGGTCTGAACGAGAATCTTTATCTGAAAATGAACTCTCGTGGCAAACCATTGACTGCTTTTGAAAATTTGAAATCCAAAATTGAAAAGTTGTTACGTGATACCAATAAAGTAGAAACGAAATGGTTCCCTGAAAACAATGCTGCGCCAAAGGATAGTTTCAAAGAGAAGTGGAAGTTCTTTATGGACAGAGATTGGGCGATTGCGTTTTGGGATAAAGATAACCCAAGTAAATATGATGTAAATATAGCCAAGTTCATAGTCCGCTTCTTGTCGGGATATTGGGCTGCCTTTGGACAAGAATCAGAGGAAAAAACAATTGCGGAAAATCTGAAGGTAATTAACAAAAAAGAAGAAAATGACAAAAACTACGCTGACTATATCCAATTTGAGCCAATAGAAAAAGTATTGAAATTAGATAATGCTTTCCCTGCTTTGGCGTATGCCTTGACAATTGCGCCGACAATAAAACCTTATTGGAGTAAAGACACAATTAAAGTGTCTGACAAATCTGAATACAAATTATTGTCAGTCATTTTTACATATATCTTGTTTGATGGTGTCGAATCAGCAATGAGATTTGCTTGGAATATGGCAGAAAACTACGTTTCGGAATATGATAACTTTGTTACGTATTGTAAACGTGCAGGAGAGATATATAAATTTAAGCACGAAAACAATATTGCTACTTTCTATGAAAGTCTTTCTAACAATAAATTTAAAGATAATATATCAGACCAATTGAAAGAAGAAATCGCCAAAGCCAAACAAATCCTTAACGGAGAACAACGCTCGGATGGAAAAACTTGGGAAGAAATCATCATCGAAGCTGAGAAATACGCCTTTTTCAAAGGAGCTATTCGTTTCTTGTTTACCAAAGAGAGTATTGGAGATGATTGGGGGGAGGATGTCTTTAATCGTAAATGGAACAATGCAAAAGCATATTTTAAAGAAATTTTAGAGCCTAATATGTCGGCAATGAACAAAGCCTTTGACAATGCAGAACTTTTGAAAGCATTAATCAGCCGTTTCTCTCCTGAAAATTTTTGGAAGTTATTATGGCATAATAGTAAAGGTGTATTTAATAATAATGATGAGGCTTGGCGTTATTACTTATTAAATGATAATATAGTAAGACCTATATACCAATTAATGGTAGGAGAAAGAAATATTTTGGAATGCAAACCTTCACAAGATTTTGCACAAAACACCATTTATCAATTGTCTAATACTAAATTGTTAGATTTTGTAATACAGAAAATTCCAAAATCTTGGATTTATCAATATCACGGACACAAAGCGATTTATCCTAGTGCAAAAGGTGTCTTTTTGGATTCGGGCATTAGAGATAGAGTCCTGATTAATGATATGATTATGCTTAACAATGAGGATAAAGTTCCTGGAACAAATTTCTTATATGGCTCAAATATTTTTTTCCAATACAAGCAGCAGTATTATTTTATATACTACTCAAACAACACTGTATGTCTAATGAACGATAATTGGGAAGGGAAAAAACTAAAAAATCAAGAAAACTCTGACACTCCAGAAAACAATTTCTATTTTTCTATTGATGAGAAAGAAACGAAAGAATCTTTTCTTCATAAACTTGATTGCCTTATCGCTCAAGCATTCCCAGACACAGACAAATCGGTTTGTTTAGAGTGCAATGAAAAGATTTGTGAATCCACATTAGAAGAGTAGCTCTATGCTCATCTTTATCTCCAACTCCGCCCATTACAAAGAGGTGCTTTCACGGGTGCAATCCGTGAAGCACATGCTTTGGATTGGAACGGCTGACATAAAAGACGTTTATGTCGAGGTGGGCAAAGAGAAGAAGCCTTTTCTTGCTCTTATCGCCCAACTCATTCGGCGTGGTGTGGAGGTGAGACTCATTCACGCAAAAGAGCCAGGACCGAACTTT